>Ga0214479_100382_pt1 | contig 27083 bp, 20 predicted proteins | sample M1_20Mar14CPVII9_5_FD_165054 | JGI IMG/M metagenome (GOLD analysis project Ga0214479, IMG submission 165054) | Marine eukaryotic communities from Monterey Bay, California, United States - M1_20Mar14CPVII9sort6BwellE14 | ecosystem: Environmental > Aquatic > Marine > Unclassified | place: USA...
TTTGTATTACAATGGCCAAAGGAATTTCCCGACAAGAAATTAGATGCCGATTCACCCAGTGATATGAAGTGGGTATATGAATGTGCATTGCAACGTGCCGAGAAGTTTGGTATTGAAGGAGTAACGTGTTGACATTGGGTGTTGTGAAGAATATTATTCCCGCTGTAGCAAGTACAAATGCCATTGTTAGTGCCGTCTGTGTCAACGAGGCCATGAAGGTTCTCTCCTTTTGTTCACAGAGTTTAAACACTTGTAAGTACTTTTCTATGCTTTTTGGTTTATGCGTTGTTACTTGATTCCAACCCTCATTCTCTTATCCCTCGACAAATAGACATGATGTACATGGGTTCCGAGGGAATCTACTCACACACATTTGTCTACGAACAGAAAGATACCTGTCCAGTCTGTACCACACATACTCATACTCTATCCCTCCCCTCCACCACGACATTGAATGCACTAATTCAACAACTCTGTGATGGTGAGTTCCGTTTGAAAGCACCTAGCATTACTTCCTCATCCAAGACTTTGTACATGCGCAAGCCTGTATCTTTGGAGAAAGCATTACGTGCCAATCTTGACAAGACATTGATTGAGTTGATGGCAAATGGCGAGGAATTGACTATTACCGATCCAGTTTTTCACGATGCTAGTTTGAGTTTGGTTGTCAACTTCCCTGACGTTGCAGTTGAGGAGGAGGAAGCAGCAGCGGTAGAATAGGTTGTCTAGAAAAAGTCCAACTCCATTCATGTGCGGCCTAAGAGGGAGATGGGCGTTCACATAGATAATCTAACAGCCAGAAGTAAAGTATTTCCAAACTTTACTATTCTTACAACAGCTACACTGCCCATTTACTCTTTATACACAACCTAAGTACAATATTTCAACCTCCTAACCTAAATCAACGTATTAATACCAAGATGATCCTTCTCTTGCCATCCCTCTATCCGGAGGTTGACGTTGGTAAATGGAGGCACCGCTTGCCTGCTGCATAGCACGTCTCTTTTTCATTGCCTCTCGTCTTGCAATTGTTCGTTGGACAGCAGTCATGTTGTCATTCGCAAGAGCTAAGTTGGCTTCCTCCGCCAAGGCGTCTAAACTCCTTGAACTATCCTTTAAAGATACCCTCCTTGCTGCTTCCTTTTCATCATGTTCTTTCAGTTCCTTCAATTGTTTTACAAATGATCTTTCATTCAACCCTTTCGTCAAATCTTCTTCCTCGTCAGGGAAGCATACTGCCGATAAGAAGTTACGGTTCGATTGCTGACGCTGCACTCGTGCCTTACTCACTCCACGTCGAGGATTACCAATATCATTCATTTGAGTTTCAAATGATATTGGTTCTTCAACATTCTCCTCGACCTCCTTCCGAGAATCTCTTCGAGGCTTACGTTGGAATAACCCTCCCCATCCTCGACTTGAGGTAGACTCATCTAATCCCTCACGATCAGAATGACTTGTATCCATGTGTGTCTTACTGGTGGGAGGAGAATTAGCCCTATCATCATTATTACTTGATCTTCTTCTTCCAGATCCCGATCTTGACCTATTGAACAATCCCAAGATTCCTCGACTAGATGTACTATCGTCAATAGGGTTTTCCCTAGCACTCTCCCACTACTCATCAAGATCATTCTTATCTGATATCGATGATTCAATACCCCCCGGTAAACTCTTGGCAAATGCCCGTGTATTAGCCTTGGGTAAAGATGACTCTGGTTCACTATTAATTGGTGTACTCATTGTCCTTGCTCCCAAATTACGACGATCGTTGGTCTGTTCTTTCCTAGTAGGGGAGGGTGGAGTAATATTTACATTATTAAGACCTTGTTGGAACCCATCCTCTACACCTCCGAGACTGTCCTCCTCATCATTATAATCTTCATCGGCATAACTATTATAGTCATTAATATTATCATCATCACATGACCATGATGGACGACGGACTTTATGTGCCGCAGCACCGGACGTGATGGAAGAGTCCAGCTCTGTCATGGTTGATCGACGTCGAATATCTCCAGCAGAGTGAATAGAAGAATCCATCATACCTAATGATTGTCTCCGTTGTAATTGCAATTTTTCCTCATTAGCTTTGGCAATTGCACATTCTAATGACATCTGGACAATCTTTTCTTCTAAACTGGATATTATTTCATCTTTAGTTGTTAGTTGTGATTCGAGTGTTTTAATTAATGATTCACAATGGACTATACATTGTATGGCGTCTTTATAATCTCGTCGTAGATCATCAAATGCAACTTGTCCGCCATTTATTGATGTTTCAGAAGAATCGATTTGCTCTTGTATGATCGATAGGCGGCTACTGCTGCAGGCGCTGTTATTACCAACACTACTATTGCCGCAATCGGCGGTCGACGACGTCATGATAAGGGGACTCATTATTGATACTATAGAGGGATTCGATTGCTTGTAGATCGCTTAGGGTAAAAGTGAACCGTTATCAAATTACGACTACCATCTCACATTACTGCCCTCTTTATTTATTGCCCTCCTCCAATCAACCGGCCGTAGACACTAGTTAATAACTTTTAAGCATATATATTATGAAGATACATCTCTTTAGTTGATATGTAACTACATATCATATACACATATGCTCATAGTTTTAGTTTTAGTTTTAATGTTTTTATACTGTGAGTCAAGCGATCTATACACATATTATGACATATTAGTATGTATCCTTGCCAATGAACACACGTAAGTACAAACCATTCGATTCATTGTCACATCGAAGAAAGACAGTAAACCGTTATCTATTTACGACTAGCATCTGCTGATTGCACTTTTTTATTGCCCTCTTGTAGCAAAAGTCATATGTTGCATATGCATAACTATGTAAGCTTATAGCCCTATATTACTTTTAACACCGTAAAAGCAAGAGATAGCCTGAGTGACCCTTTTTACCCCACAATAATGCCTTATCATATAAGCACTCTGTCTGTATTAGTTACATGCACATCATAGATGTTACCACCTTCTTCCATCAGGATAGTAATGAACTTATCACCAACATACTCAACGTCCTCGTTATTACTTGTGATTGATTGAATTTCCTCAATAGGCAGTTCATTACTCTTCAATATCCTAAGACCGTAGTAAGTGGCGTATGCTTTCCCTGCATCTGACAAATGAGGCTTAGTTGGTTTAGATGCTGGTAAAATATTCAACCCAGAGCAACAAGTAGTGTAACTTCCATCATAGTCAGGGTTTGCTGCATCATAGTTGACTTCATATCCTTGATCTTTCAAAGCTGCAACAGTCAACTTACTAAACGGATTCGCTTCTCCTGAAGGGCTGATATTCGGAGTCATGAGTTCATTCACAAAGCATGATTCTTGCCAATGACCTCCGGTCACTTCTTGGACGGGTGGTTCACCATCACAATTCCAATCAGCTTGCCATACTTGTCGAACATTTTTGCCGTTAAAGGTAAATGATGTTGGAGAATTACTGACAGTGACTAGGTCCAAGTTAGGGTCACTCCATTCAATACCAAAGCCCATGGCATGTAGCATTTCGTGTCGAATAACACCTTCTAATGATCCATTGGATATCATGTTAGGTATATCAACAGTATCAAACATCATCTGAGCAGTGATGGTTGTACGCGACTCGCGACGTACATATTTTGGACCAGCCATACCCAAAACGTTGCCCAGTGAAGTGCCCTCACCATCAATATCCGCTTCAACGCCACAGATGAACGAATCATCTATTTTGGAAGGATAAGTTCCATTTCCACATTTATTGTATGTTGCTGCTGTAGAGTAGCCTGCACTGTCTAGGGGATCAAGATCTCCCGTGATTACCTGCATAATCTTTTCTCGGGCGAGTTTGAAAGCATCTACAACTACTGGATCTTTTACTTCAAGCGAGATATCCATGTTAAACTGAGTTGTATCTTGATCCTCCCAGTCTCGATTGCGCAAGCACGTGAAGCCTCGAGGACAGTCTGAGAGAGGAACAAGGTCGGATGATGCTTCATCTTTAGTTGGCGAGGGCAAAGTATTGTAAGTAGGTCGATAACCTATCGATGGTTCGTATGATGGGATTGCTGAAGGTTGAGAACTTGGCTGTTCCGAAGGCTGAGAGCTCTCTGATGGGTTATTTGAAGGTTGGTATGATGGAACTGTTGAGGGTTGAGAACTTGCAGATGGCTGTGCGCTTGGTAGAGCTGATTTGGAACTTTTACTTTTACTTTTAGACGACTTGGTAGAAGATGATTTAGATGATTTAGTATACGAGCTCTTTGAGCACTGATAATTGATATGTAGGAAAGACATAGTCGTTAGATTATGAGCATATCATGCAATTTTTTGATATGACTTTATACGTTTACACAACAAGACTTACCTTTGTCTTCCTGTCTGATACATCATCATAATCAGGCAAAGCTGTGTCAGCTTTGTTTGACTTCGAGGCATAATCATACGAATAATCTGTACTATTCTTGTTCGACTTTGAGGAGTAATCATACCAATCTGTACTCGAATCTGTACTATTCTTGCTTGATTTCGACCCATATGTAGTAGAGTTGCTTGAAGACGTGTACGAAGTTGTTTTGGAAGTGCATTTGCATTTACTAGCCAAGTAACGCTTGTCATCACCAACAACAGGTTCAGTCTCGGCCTCAGGAAGGAGTGTATATGCGCTAGCTTCTGACAGATCGTGTTCTTCGCCCACTTCATATTCTACAGCATCCGATTCAGCCTCAGGAAGTAGTGTAGTTTCTGCCAGGTGACGAATAAGCTCATCCGACTTAGACTCGTCGTCATCACACTCACAATTGTCATGACTACTATGTAGATCACGATGATGGCGTCTTCGGAGTCCTCCTCTTCCTGTGAACTCTTCGTCTGTCTCCGCAAATGCTTTATCAGAATTGATCATTTCATCCTTTACAATATGACGACGTGTGAGCATGGTTAAGGTCGGAAGCAACTCTTCCTCTTCATCATCACTCCTGCTCAGAACGAGATGACGTAATACACTCATAGATTTGCTGCTCTTGGAAAGTGATGGTGATCTGGTTGACTTACTGCTCTTAGATGACGACTCTGTATATATTGAAGGCGACGGAGATCTGGTACGCGACTTACTGCTCTTAGATGTCGAGGGCGGTCTTGTCGTTGACTTACTGCTCTTGGTAGAATAGTATGATCCTATGTCAATATACCCTCCGTCTCCATCACAAGCTTCTTCGTACCATTTCCAATTGTCATTCGATTGATTTAACGAAGAAGCTCGATTGTTTCGTATCGTTAATCCTGAACCCACTGCAAGAATGAGAAGTAGTGCCATTGCGGATATACCTATCATTTCTTTCTTTGATAAATGTTTACTACCAATCTTTCGTGTTGGCTTATTATTTTTGTTGTTGACGCTTGTTGGTGGTGATAAGATACCGTCATTGATATATTGTTCTTGCCCGTCATCCCCATTGGACGAATCAGTAGAAGCGATATCAATACCATTGATATTCTTATTAGTTGAAGACACGTCTTCATTCTTATCTTCCCACGAAAGTACATCCTTAACGAGCTGTCCATCATTAAACAACGCCGAAGAAATCCTATCCGTTAAGCTTACTCGTCCTCCAGCGCTTACATCTTCCTCTTCTTGCACAGGTATTATTTTGCTTTCACCCTTCTGTACATCTTTCTGTGACACTAAATATATATCATTACCAATAATGGGAACCCTACCAACGTTTGTCTTGTAGTAATCAACTATGGGTTTGTTTTTACTTGTAGTATTTTGTGGTTGTGAATGTCCACTGGGTATTGTCATGTTACTATAATCATCATTTCTACTAACAGCATCTAAACTTGCTTGCCATAGAGGATTATGTTCATCATCATTTCCTCCTGGTGTGTTAGAACCTTCTTCTGCTATACCATCAAGTGTTATAAGTTTATTGGCATATACATAAGCTAATAGAAAACCACCCCAACCTAATACTGCATCCTCTACCGCTTTTGATGATTGGATACTCTCGCCACTACGGAGTAATGACAAGGCGCTTATTTTTGCTGCCACTGTTACCTCCCCAAATGCATCTAGCCTACTATGTTGTGTATGATGATGATATCGATTTGCAACTACATTACCATGACCAATAATAACAGATGAAGCTATCTGAGCACTGTGAATACTTGCACCGCATGATATTGCAGCGCCCTCTGGGAAGATGCGCGTTATCACAGTTTATGATGATGAAAGGGAGGAGATTATAACATATATGTTAGTACATTTGATATGCAGGGTAATCAATGAAGACAAATTAAGGTCAAATAAAACAGCCAAGTCGTCGAGACTTTATACTGAGCACACGAATTCATATCATAAAACAATACTAACGCGGACTTTCCTGCCATGATCGAGAGAGGTACCCATAATGGAACTTCTTGTATTTTGGATTCATTACCACGCCGTACTTTCAATTGGAATTCTGGTTGATGATTATTTGTTGTTGTTCTTTCGTTATTATGACTTTGGTTGTTCTTCTTATGCCTTCTGAGTTTACTCGAGGCTAACGAGAACATGATCCGATAGTATGTAGATAGAGATGTATCTGTTATAAATATGTTTACAATATCTAGCTCATTCAACTTGTTGTATGACCAATCGCAATACCACCATAGAAGTCATATTATGATGTTTCTACGAGTTATCATATATCATAATATGTATACCTATGATGGTCATCATCATCACACTCCTCTCGCTCTACTCACATAAATAGTCATACCTAGTACCTTCACTCACGACACATGTCAGTATCCTTTTTGCAAGAGTTAGGAGAAATGATCTCTCAGTTGGATGCCACTAATCATCCTCCAACGCACGCCCCCAAGGCCTTCGAGAACCATGATTGACGTCGTGATTAAAGTGAGGAATTAATATGTGGCTCATTGCATTGTGAACAATATAGGGGAGACCGGAGTTCCTAGAGACGAATAGGTATACATATTATATCATATTCATCATCTATTTTAGCATATCCAACAACTCAATATACAATGGTTAGGAATACTAATCACTCGAAGCAGAAGTGGAATATCTTCATCTTTTTGCTCTCTCCTATTGATAACGCATGTAGCAACATGTGTCATCCAGACGAAGATACATACGACTCTTCTTCTTCATCATCTTCACTAATAGCTGCATCGAATGTATTCGGTGACACTATGATTGCCTCGTCAATGTCATCACTGTCATTATCAAGCTTTGATAAGCAAGTTAGAAAGAATTGGCGGAGGGCTCGCAAAAAGATCTCATTACTTGACAATGCTATTACCGAGGATGAAAATGAAGATTGTGAGAAACTCAAGAAGGAGGAGGTTGCAACTACTACTATGAAAGCTACGAGTGTTAGACCCCCGCTATCACCTCTGCAAGAGAAGAGGAAGATGAAGAAGAAGCAGAAGATTCATGCTCCTAAGACGAGATCCTTATTATCACTGTCAAGGCCTCCGTTATCTCCTCCCCCAAAACAAGAGAAAAAGAAGAATCGTCTTGTGTTGGCAAGGGAGAAGATGAAGTATGGTAAACACAGGTCTACTAATACGGGGAAGCAACAACAGAAAGAAATCTTATTATGATAGGGATATTCGATTACCTTTGATGTCTTATATTATACATACCAAGCTTTGAAGACCTATCATAAGATAGCTTTCCATAATGCTAATTTCATACATGATAAAACACAACTGTTACTGATCTAGTTCTAATATCCTATGCCTAAATCTTATACCTCTCACTGTGTTACACGACTGTTCTTCTCCTTCATGGCACCCCTATCATCTGGGTTACCCTAAACAAAAGAACTTATCTTGAATGACTGCCTCTTTACGCCGGAGCATCCTTTTATCTAATCTCTCTTGTGTTTTGTCGTGGATATAACCACAACATCAGAAAGTCAAATATGTTTACTCTAAACTTGAGTGTTCTCCTATAAACTTGGTTGTTCATGCATAAACTTGGCAACTTATTTGTAAACTTTGAAGTGTGTAGTAAGCTATACAGGCTATCATAAACTTGTGAAAGTTGAAATAAACTTGATAGTTTACAAAAGGACTTGGTAGTTTATCAATAAAATGTAGGATGCATATTTTCAGTTGTTTTGTAAACTAACTTATCAACTGATTAAATTATGGCAAGATACCTCTATAGTAGCAAGAAGAAAAAGATACCTCCACTTTTGATGTGCGTGCACAATATCTCTCATAATTTTTCTAAGTGCCACAACAAACACATCATGTGATCAGCCTCTGTCGATGGCGAGGATGCTGTGGATATAATATTTACGATGGCAACGATCGTTGACCGTTATCATTTAGCGTCGGCATAATGTAAGAGACGACGCATGAGTTGATTGTTGTATCTCATGGGCCTTCGTTATTGCAATTATTTTATCATGAACGTTGCAAAATCGAGCATCTCTATTGTCTACCGCGTAGACAATGTTGACGATGCCACTGATCGCCGTATATTGACGAATATTATGCATAACGGTAAGATATAATATGATTGTTGTCGCCGTATCTCAAACTCATAACTCATACGTTGTCTCAATACCATATGATGGCAGTTGCAACAGTCGATGACGTTGGTAAGTGTTGTGAAGCCGATACAGCTGTGTCTTATATATCGCCCGTTGTTTATATTGCAAACTAACCCAATCTAATTATCGTTGTATCGATAGACTATGTACATCAAGTATTGTTGATGCTAGATAGAGCCGCTATCTCGATAATATGTGATGGCAGTTGCAACAATCGGTGACGTTGGTGAGTGTTGTGAAGCCGATATGGCTGTATTTTATACACCGCTTGTTGTATATATTGCAAACTAACCCCATGTATTTATCGTTGTATCATTAGACTGCATTTGCTGACAGTATCGTTGACGCTAGAGCCGCCGCCTATCTGTCATGTTAGTAGTAGTAACGACATAGTGTATTTTTTTGTTTTGTACTTTGCGTGCACGTGCTAGCTGGTGCAGATAATAAAATAGATACCTTTGAATACCTTCTCTACATGTCGTAATGCGAAGTAATTTGCTCTCAAAGTTTACTCATATATAGTTTACCTGCAAAAAAACCATAGTTTGCTCTAAACTTAATAGTTTACAAAAAAACTTCATAGTTTACAACTAAACATTATCTAGACAGTAAAAGTTTACACCCTGAAGTTTAGTATTAAACATATTTCAAATTCTGATGAAAACATCTTCTCTCCATTCGATCCAGTTCTCTCTTCCTTCCAATTACCCGCTTCTCACCTGTCGAAAGATATCGTTGTAGATGTGCATCATGATGTTTGGCATCGTGTTTGTTGCATATAATCTTGATGTTCTGTCCGACAAACTCCCCAAATGAATTAACGGCGGCTGCATTAGCCACAACAATCTTACCGTCATTAGTTAGGGCAAGCATTGGGTCAAGAGATGCATTGACAACATCTTTCATACGATTTCGTAGTTGCTTCTCCTCTACAACCGTACTGCATTCTTCTGAAATACGTTGCATATCATTCTTCTCTGGTGATCCATCTTTATTTATCTCGTCATGAGCCGGTATGATATACGCCAAAGCAAAGCAATCATTAATGAGCTCCGCCGGTAGTTTACACAAGTTTAGAGTGAACGGCAATTCTACCCCGTCGTCCTTTTCCACGACGGTAACATTATTAATCCTGGCATACGAAGAGAGCTGATCAAGAATCTACAGGACAAATTAGCATTGAAATACAACAACAGCCAATGTATTGTCAACTCTGATCACACTGCCGATTTGGAAAATATTCCAGCCTTTGATTTGCATCACTTGGCACTATTGTACAACCTCCAGATTGGCTCAACAGTTTTAGTAACTAAGAAGGTGTCAAAACCATCACAAATCAAGCACCGTGCTAAGTCGCATTACGATCTCATCGAAAATCTATTCCCAGAGTTGATCATCACCCGGTTGATTGATTGTAGATACCATGGTCTGTTTCATTACTTACTAGACAACGACGACTTGATGGAAGACCTTGAGCTAGAATTCCCATATGAGTTTGACAAAGAGAAGATGATTATGAGATACACTGGAGAGGATGATGATATTGATGATGAGGGGGGGTCAGAGGAGCCATTGGAGTTACCTTCGGTTATGAAGGTTTTGAATCAGGAGTGGAAAGGGGTGAGTCGTCGTACATTATAGGGTACTAATGGGGAATGTGTTGATTTTAAAATAGGATCTTTATGTCAAATTAACATGCATGTAGTTTAAAACTAGATCATCCCAGGTTGTAGTAGTTGATGGGTATGTAAAGGAAAAGACTGAACAGAGACTTGTTCCATTAAGATTGATCGGGAACATAAGTTGTGCAGCTTTATTACGATATACTACCTTGCCATCATGATCAAGTAGGAAGGTAGCATCAGGATATTCTTGCATGAATGCTACAATTCTGTTGATGTTGTTATCTCCAGCATATAATAATTTAGTGTTCTCTTTTGCTAATGATACCTCGGCTTGCTTGAGGGACGACGATAAGTCTCCTGCCACTGAAGATGATGGGACGATTTGTTTGAATGGACATGCCATAGTTGATATGTTTTGAACTGAGTTGATTGATTGATTGAATGATATTTGTACCTAAATTGGATTTGTATGTTCATGTTTCTAGATTACGATTATCACCACTACCGAACACAATCTAAGCAGCAAAGTGATAATACTCAAAATGCTGAGCAGGATACCATTTCTTCTTTTTGTATTGCAATCTATGCAATACCATTCGTATCGTACATAGATTATAGTGTACAGTCTCCTACCACTTACTAGGTTATGAGCTCATCCGGTCTCCATCAACCTCTCACTTTAGGAACTGCAAATTGCTAGTGAGAGTCATATATTTATACTACTAACTAATTCACCATGTCTGACGAAGAAGTGCCCGCTGAAGAAGTCGCCGAGGAGGAAGAAGAAGTAGCCGAGATGAATGTCTTGGATGCTTTGAAGGAGGTACGTTTTTGAAAAAGATATCATTTTTTTTGACATATGAGTGTTCATCTAATCTACCTATACTACTTTACAATGCTAAACAATCTGTATCTCCTATCCCCTTATAATCATCAGGTCCTCAAGAAGGCTCTTGTTCATGATGGTCTCCGTAAGGGATTACATGAATGTGCCAAGGCTCTTGACCGTCGCTCAGCCCGTCTTTGTTGTCTTGCTAAGGATTGTGAGAACGAGGAGTACAAGAAGCTTATCCGTGCTCTTTGTGCTGAGGGTGAGGTATCTGTTATCATGGTTGATAGCGGAAAGGACTTGGGTGCATGGTGTGGATTAGCCAAGCTTGATGCTGACGGTGAAGTTAAGAAGGCCGTTCGTACTTCTTGTGCTGTGATTACCGACTTTGGTGAGGAGACACGTGCCTTAACTGTTCTTTTGGATTACCTTCAGAAGCAAGCTGATGGTGAGGAGTAAATGTATTCTTTTGGGTATTAATGGATGATGTGAGATGAGATTGTAGGATGTTTTTATTTGCTGCTACTACTTTGCAACATGATAAAAGGCCTGCACATCTCCTTGAAGTGGATTTTATCCCACTCACAGACAAAGGTGTACCCAAAACGTAACCTAACCAAATCAGATTGACACGAAAATATATCATATATCTACTAGTACTTCTTTACTACCATATATCTCTTACTAGACCATTGAGTATTGAGATTGATTTATCAAACTCGAGCTAGCTCTTCTTCTTTTTTCATTAGCAAGAATAGCTTGTTCATTAGCCTTAATATTCTAGAAATTGTGGCATTAATTTCCATCCCAAACTATAAAAAGTTGACTCAGCAGTCGTCATAATTTCCCCCAACATAATACACCTAACACAGATGATTCGAAACACACACACATCTTTTGCTCTCCTATTATGCACCACATACGATATCCACTTAAACTAAAATGATACCTCTCAAGTCAACATATCTTACTTTGCCTTGCCGTCTTTTACACTTTCCTCTTCTGCTGCCTTCTCAACATACTTTTGAACTCTCCATCTAAATATTGGATTACCCTTAGTCTCTTCCAACATTCGATTAAATTCATCCGAATCCAACCCATATCGTTTTACAATCGCCTCAGCTTGGACTGGAAACTTCTCACAAACTCGTCGTACTTCTGGATGTAGCAGTGGTTGGACATTTGGATCTGATAAATCAAATCCTGGTGGGAATCGTTCAACTTGTAATGATTGTCGCAATGTTTCCATTTGATCAGAACGTAAATCTTCAATTTCATGTATAGACCTTGCAAATAATTGTACACGAAACTTTTTATGTTCCTGTGATTGTAGTAATTTTTTTGATGATGGATCATCAAGTAATGGTACCTTATCAAGATTAACAGCACTTGCCATACGATATAAATATGCCTGTTCCGAGACACGTTCTTTTAATGCTGGATCTGATAGTACCTCACGTCCAATTTGATTAAATTGTGTAACCGTCATACCCAATGCTTTCACCGCCTTTGTACTTTGCAATAAGAATGCAGATTCTGCACGTTTCTTTGATGCTTCAAACTCTGATCCTTCCCCCTTGACTTTTTCACCTCCGGATATACTACCCAACCATGATTTCTTCCCTTGTGTTACTTCAGTCCTTGCAATTTCTGCATCACGTACCCTGCGTAATCCCTCAGTGACTGCGAGTGCAGCTGCATACCGATCATATTTTTCTTCCGAGGGTATACGAAATATAGACGGCATCGTATCACCCTTCACTGCAGGTGAATTGAGTACACCACTGTTTGGTATTTTAGATACACTACTCATTTTACGCATCTTCTTAACACCCTTTTTCATCTTCTTTTTCATACCCTTTTTATTAACTGGAGCTAATGATGAAGCTTCACTGCCCTTTTGTACCTTCTTCTTCCTTCTTAAAGCAGCAGCAGCTCCACCTCTAGGTAAACCTAAATTATTATTTGTTGTTTGTGTCTTTGTAGTTGACGATGTTCGAGTATGCCATGGCAGGCGAAGTGAAGAACCGCCGACGCCCGGTGATGGCGAGGCATTAGAGGTTCCTATTATACAAAATAGAACAAGGATATATATCATTGCAATTATCATTATGTTCGTCTAGAGAGTAGTGTAAGTAAACAAACCAAATGAAAATTGCAGACAACATCTTAAACGTAAGACTTTATTCCCATGTACGGGGGGGACCGGGGATAGCTATCAATCACAAGCTTAATGGGGGAAACAAATCAACTATATATTGCAAATATTGACACATCAATACCTCGACCATAGGTGGTAGTTTAGTAGTGACGGCGATCTTGATAGGCTGACATTGTTTAGGATACGCTGACTACATCTTTGGTATCTTTGACATAATTGCCAAGCTGTCCTATGGCGTATGAAGTGTAAACCTTGTCTCTACCTAATTTCCTATGTTGTATTATTCTTTGACTTAATTGCGATCTGCTGATAGTAGAGGATGGGAGAGACTTCTGTCGATGCACCATTCGAATGGTTAACAGGTTTCAAAAGTATACGTCATTTAGTGACACCTTCAAGAATCATTTTTGGATCAGCAGATACATCTACAAATGTACATTATCATTCATCACAGAAATCACCAATTCGTTTAAATGCACTACATGTAGGGTGTGGCACATCTACCATTGGCGAGTCATTAGTATGTTTACGAGAGCGTACACCTAATGGTCGTCTGCTTCAGTATGGATTTGTGGTAAATGTTGATAATGATAGTAATGCACTAAAGGCAATGCAAAATCGCTGGGAGAATAGAAAGACACACGCAGAAGATAAACACGGCATCATGCAATGGGAATGTCTTGATTTCAGTAGTGATGAATCATGTAGACTAGCACTTGATGGAGTTTATCAACAGCTGAATGCAAAGAATACAGATGCAAACAACCATGAAGGAGGATGCTTTGATTTGGTACTTGATAAGTCGACACTCGACTGTTTGTTATGCTGCGAAGCACAGACAATTGCCCAGTTTCTATGCGAGGTATATAGAGCATTACGAGTTCCTACCATATCGTCAGATTGCAATCAAGATGATAACAGCAGCGAACAATCAACAATAGATCAATCTAATTGGGGAGGAGTATACGTACTCATCACGTTTCATCCACCAGAATTCATAGATCAATTATTACAACAACTACCTGGTGCCGATTGGCATATAGAGAAAGAAGTGATACATCGAGAGATGGAAAATGTAAAGGAGAATAAACAATGTATAGCAAAAATTGAAGAAGTGAACTCTGAGAGTGTGCAAGATCTGCACTCACCAACCCCATCTTCCTCTTCATCGACTTCCCCTTGGTCAAGTGGTACGTTCAATCCGAATGAAAACTACAGAAAAACACTCAATGTTTTTACATGCCGACGGCAATCTTCAAATTGTGAACAACATGAAAATGTGCTTAATATGGATCTAGTAAAACATCACGTCGAATTAGTTAGTGATGAACACTACAAAACAAACAATCCAATGATAACAACTGAGAGGAGAGAACAACTTCGTCTTGCATTCTTAGATGCAATAAAGATGAAGAATGACACAAGAGATACAACAACAATTGAGTTAAAGCAGTGCTATCAAATGCTGTTTACTGATGCCGAGAAAGAGCATTTATCTTATGAATACTTTATTGAAGACTGGGAAGCGTATTGTAGTAAAGATGAAACTATCAATCGATCTGGTATGGCATTTGATGTGGCATTAGATTTTCTCAATGAGATGCAATAAGTTTAGACTTAGTACATTATTTTTAGCAGATAGCTCTCAAAGTGGATTGTCTTCTAGCCATTGCGTTTGTTCTGCATTCAAAGATGGTTTGGCGCCAACTTCAACTAATTCCATATTAAAGTATAAAGTTGACCCTCCTGGAATTGACGAACCAGCACCCTTATCCCCATATCCTAACTTTGAAGGGATGATTAGTTGTCTAGCTTCTCCAACTCGCATTTCTAGTACCATTAAATCCCATCCTTTGATTACTTGGCTAACACCGGCTAAGAATTCAAATGGCTTATCACCAAATGGGCCCTTGGAACTATCAATCTTCTTTGCGTTCGAATTGTCTTCAGGAAATCCATTGAGATATAGTGTGTACTTAGCCTTTACCTTCTGTGCTCTTACTGGTTTAGGCGAGTTCACATCAGTCGCAGGAGATGTCACCTTGTACTTGATTCCACTCTCTGTTGTTTGGAATCCATCATCCGCCCAAGCTGGAAGTGTCGTCTGAGAGATGAGAGTAGAAGATATTAGTGCTGTGGATATGCTATCAACTAGAATTTGCCGCCTTGATAATGTATCAGGTTGTGTTGAAGTTGAGAATGCGGCAGCACTGCTCGAGAATAGTAGTAGCAAGCTTGCAATAATGGTAGTTGCCTTCATGTTGGGATGGGTGGGGTTTAATATCACTTTCACCACCGTACCACACGTCAAATAAAGTGAGTGTGTGTGTATATAGTGTATACGAGCTTGAGATGTAGTATCAGTTTATTTGTAGTGTTGTCATATTGGATCTTTCAAAAAGGGCATATAAAGGGACCCAAGATCTCATTCTAAAATAGGGGTCCGTTGATCTATTCTATTCCTACGTTTAATTCTCTATTGGGGGCTATTTACAGGCATATAAGGTACTCTTAACGGGTAACCGTGTGGTATCTTGTGCCCGTGTGATCTTGCATGATTTTACCGCAAAAAGCTCATAATTTTAGAATCTCATCATTGCAAAGAACTATATACTACAAAGACTATAAATATAAATGACTCGCTCATCAATCGCAGCCGCCCTCCTCCTAGGGTCGGCACAATATACTACTGCTGATTCGGCTGATACTGTTTCAAGCCGTTTACAAGTTCATGTACGTTAAATTTATTTAATCAACCTACACAACAATATACAATTTCAGAGTGTAAAGAAAGATATAATTGGGTGTAACTTCTCCTCCTTATTGGAATGGGCGTTGTAGAACCGTATCGTGTAAACCTACTAATCTACAATATTCAATGCAATCGATTGGCACAATAGCTGATTTATTGCGTGTTTATATTGGTGGATGTAGTATGGTTAACCAAAGAGACAGGCAGTACTAATATCTTTAATAAGCCCTTGAATGGAGTCTATTTATTGGAAGATGCACAGGCTGTTAATACGCTTTCAATGATGGAGACAAATTTACGTTGGATAATTGGATTTGCAATGATACCGACGTTTTATTTTTGTGGATATCACGTGCACACTTTTTTTGTTTATAGTCTTTATGTCTCAGGGGTCATAGAAGTGTGAACAACAAAGGGGGAAATAAACGAAGGCGAATCATAGAGAGATAGAAGTACTGATTATGATTTGTGAATGGTTTATATTGTATATGGCAAAATGAATGAGTGGTCGCATTTTAAAGAGAAATGTTCCATTACTAATATTATACTTCTTCAATAATTTACAGGTTCCTCAAACACTTTTTAGACCAGAAGGGTATGATCATCGTGAAGCATTATTTGGCGTCCCTCCCTATGGTGGCTCAATTGCTCAAAGTGTTTACTATGCAGACTCTGATCTATGTGATCCTACAGTTGATACTCGAAAGGGATTTCCAATCCGATCCAAGGATAAGAAAGGTGTTATGGAACCATGGCCTTCTCCGTACATTTTAATGGTGGATAGGGGTGGATGTTCATTTGTTCAGAAAGTACGTAATGCTCAACGTTCGGGTGCGGCCGGAGTTGTTATTGCCGACAATACCTGTTTATGTACTGATAAGAAATGTGTCTCGGCGAATCAAGATGTTTGTCAACCCGCTGAACCAATCATGGCTGACGATGGTTCGGGTGGAGACATTAGTATCCCATCATTCTTAATGTTTAAGGTGGATGCTGATGAAATTAAAGCTGAACTTCAAGCTAATCATATGGTTCAGATTGAGATGCAATGGGCCCTTCCTACTCCTGACGATCGTGTTGAATATGATTTGTGGACCACCCCCTCCGATCCAGTTAGTAAAGATTTTCAGAAGGGATTCAAGGCTGTTGCTGAAGCACTAGGAAGTCACGCATACTTTACTCCTCACATGTACATTTATGATGGAATTAAGAGTAATTGCCAGGGATTTGATGGAGAGAATATGTGTTTCAACCTATGCACCAACAATGGACGATATTGTGCTACCGACCCCGATAATGACCTCGACCATGGTATATCCGGAGCAGATGTTGTTAAGGAAAGTTTAAGACGTATTTGCATCTGGAAGCATTACGGTGAACAAGACGGAATTGGCAGTGAATGGTGGGATTACATGTCAGAATTCATGGCACGTTGTGACAATCCTGACTACTTTGCAAATGAGGATTGTGCCAAGGATGCCTACAAACATGCCGGTATTAAGGAGGACATTATTAACAGATGTATTGCTGATAGTGGTGGACTCGATAAAGACAAGCCAAACACCTTCCTCGATTTGGAGATGGAAGCACAAGTTAAGCGAGGTGTTGTTATCCTCCCGACTGCATTTGTCAATACTGTTGCTCTTCGCGGTGGCCTTTCCACAGACACAGTTTTCACTGCCATTTGCAATGGTTTCCTCGAAGGAACAGAACCCAAAATATGCAAACAATGTGATGGATGTGGTGACTTTGCAAACTGCATTGCCAAGAAGAAGTGCAAAGGAAAGGGTGGAGGGGTATCCACTCACATGTTTATGAGTTCAATTCTATTCATTTCTCTAGTATTTGGCGGAGCTGCATTCTGGCATTACAGAAAGACTCGAGAAGAGATGCGTGAACAAGTAAGAGGTATCCTAGCAGAATATATGCCACTTGAGGGAGATGATGGCCAGGTAGGATCACCTATGGATTTCGCAAGAAGAGGGGGAACTGAAGGTTTGATGAGCTAACTGCTTTAATATGTACTCATGGCTGGTTTTTGTTTCTGTCATGGGGGATAACTGGGATAAGTGTTAGTACGAACATCATGTAAAAAGTAAGCGATTGTGTGCCCATTCAAATAATCTTTAAGGTGTATGGTAGTGAGGCTCTTGTACATAGATGAACTACCCTCTTGAACATATTATGCCGAGCGAAGAGTGGATTAATGCATCTACAGCACGAACTAACATACCAAAAGCGAATAAAAGCGTGCCACCGTGAATTAGGTGGATCGAGAATGCAACTACATCCATCCACATTCTACGGCACGTTACTCATACCAAAAGCAAAAGATTGCTTCGACCGTGAATCGAACACGGGGCCTCAAGATCTTCAGTCTTGCGCTCTCCCAACTGAGCTATCGAAGCCCTTTTTCCGACATGACGGTAAGAAAATTATGATTAGAAAGCCAGAGGGAGTAAGTGTCAAGTCGTGTTAAATATCTTATAAGCAGTGGGGTCTTCTTGAGCTGGTAGGTCGGTCAGCACTTATTATGTGTTGTTATCATGTCATCTAATAATAATGACAATGATGCACCGTCAATATCAACAACAATAAAAACAACAATGTTATCAATAGAAGAAACAAAATTATATGAAATGAGATTACAACAATTACTATCAACGATATGTAATGTAATTGATGGATTACGTTCATATACTAATGTCGATAATGATATAAAAAAGTTGTATAAGAAATCTACAATACAGCAAGATGTGGATGACGATAGACAACAGCTAAATAGCAATGAAGATGATAGTTGTTCATTATTAACACATTTGCAATCACTTGGTATAATAGAGCAGGTACAATCCATCATAAAAGAATCTATTCCTACTCTTCAACAGCAGCAAGAAGAAGAAGAAGAAGAGTGCAGCAGTCGTAGTAACAGTGATGATGAGAGGAGAATTATATTATATCAAATTATATTACCACTATTAAATAGCTTATTACAAATATATACAGTGTTAGATAAGTTACCACAATCAACCTCATCTCTTACTTCTCAAACATCATCTGCAAGTACCAACGATATATGCAAGAAGAGTGCAAAACATAAACAAAATAAACACAAACCACCAATTGGTATGTTATCAATAAATGATTATACAAATATTGCATGTTTAATCGAATATAGTATATCAATAACATTAGTACCATTGTTAGAATATGGTAGTATTGTTTACTTTCCACCATTGTCTATACAGCAGAGCAAAACAAAAGCAGCAGCAATGAAACACCTACAAAATAAAACAACAATCATATCACAAAAACAATGTCGAGAATTATCCAAGAGTTTAGCTGGACGTATATCAAAGTATACAATAGCTTGGGGTACGACATATACATTTGATTATTATAATAAGTTATGTGATAGTTTACTACTACTACCATCAAATGCAAGTCGTGCTGAAGATAATGAGACTCAACTAAGACAACAACAACATCAAATAATATACAATATTTACACAAAATATAATGAATTAGCATCATTATCAACAACACTAACAAATTTATTAACATTAGACAGATTTAAACCAATGTTATTAAACAAATATATTTCGAATATATATGCAATGGTATTTTGTTGTGAAAGATTGAATTGGTATTTGTACAAGTTGGACCATTTTGCAGTTACATCGTCATCATTATCAATATCATTGACTGCATTATTCAAAGAAGAAAGGGATATTGAAAGGAATAATAGTATCAAGTCACATACATTATATAAGATTTTGGGTGTTAGTCCATTGATATTTCCATCGTCATTAATACCCAGAACTACTACTCAATCTAAAGACGAAGTAACTACCGTTGATAATCATGAGATGGCACTTGCATATCGTACTCTCCTTGGCGGCGGTGCTTCAATGGTATCAACAAATAGCACTACTCAACAACAACAACAGCAGCAACAACCTGCAATAATAATACCATCTTGGTTAAAATCACGTCTCGGACAATGTTTAACAAGGCTATCAATGATTGATATAGTGTCTGTTGTTGATGTATTTGTTGCTCATGCCAATAGTAGTGGTGGTAGTCGTGATGAGAAGGGCAGTGCGGATGATGTATTAACAAGTGCGGCAATGCGATTGGCAAGTGCCTTATGTGCCAAACCAGCAACTTCTTCTACAAATACAACAGCAACAACAAGTAACAGTAAACAAAGAAGAAGTAATAATGATATATACCATGAACGGTTATGTATACAATTTATCAACTTTTTAATGAAAGATGGTCAAAGTTTGATATGTCAATTAAAGAAGAAGAAAAATGATAATGATATACTACAAACATGTCGTTCATCAATGGCAATGCATCTTACATTATGGGCTGTATTATCACAATTATCAATTGATAGTATACAAACTTATTTTGTTGGTAGATTGATGTCTGGTTTGGTATTAGTACCATTGACTAATAATGTTGATGACGCTGACAATACCGATCAAGGATTTACTTCCAAACAATCAGTAGCATCAATTGCTTCATGGTTATTAACAATCCCATCATCAATTGATCCGTCGACTGAGAAGAAGGTACAATCTATTCTACTAAAGCCATTCTCCTTCTCCTCTGACGAATCCAAGTGTAGTAACAAGAATGAGAATGAATTCACATTGTTGAATCAATGGATTAGACTTGCTGCATCATTATCTTCTCAGGATGTAGTACCATCATCCAAATCTAATTTGATTATTGAAGTAGACAGTAAATCAGATGACAATGATGATAGTAATGACACCCAAGCATTTGCTCGATTGGTTGAGATGACAATAGCACAAATGATACACATCCTTATCATTCACCGTATCAAAGAAGATTCGCATTATGCAAAGGATATGAATTGGCTTGCTATTGAGTTATTGAAATCTATATCCACAAATACCTTTGATAAAGATGGGTACTGTTTTGTTGTTGAATCGAAAGAAGAGAAGAGTATTGTCTATAGTAAAAGGGATACAACTCAACAAAATGATGATGTGATGCCCAATCTCCTCATTAATGGAATTGAAACACGAGCAACATGTTTGATACGAGTTATAATGTCTCTATCTGAATTGTCAACAGACTCGTTGTCGGAATCAAAATTAGAGTCAGAAAACAAGAATCCAGTTAACTTGCTCTTGAGTAATCTATTCCAAATAGCTTTACTTATTCATTACTCGAGTATGTCTGGATCATCAGATTGTCACGAACAACAGTTATTAACGATTGGCTCGACTAGCTTAGATATCAAATTTATACATGATAATCAAGGTGATACGACAATGGCCGCAACTGTAGTCCTTGCTACACTATGTGAGACTTGCCCACCAACGACTCTTCTCCTTGGTAGTGGCAAATCTGATTCGAGTATACTTGATATACTGGGGCTCATTATCAAATCTGCATCTACACATATTGAAAGAGCAGCAGCAACCAACGACGGCAAGAGTGAGGAGGGAAATGATTCTTCTTCCGAAGAATTATTTTCAACTACATCAATTGTTCTAAGCTTATTAATTGCCATGCTTGAATTGGGAGCCGACAAACGATCAGAATCAGATGAATCGTTCTTCAAATCTATCCTTCCTTCACTTCTTGTACTATGCTCGGGAGATGGAATACCAGAAGTAGCAGAGATGGCAAGTCATGCTATGGCGCTAATAGCAGCTCGCGGCAGTGGCATGTCAGCTGAGGTTTCAGAACCACCATCTAATACTACAACTGATAAGATGTCAAGAGTAGATAGAATCCTCAAGAAACTGTCTCAAGCTGAAAAAGAATTGCAATCAACTCAACCGCCTCTCCGTGCAAAGGGTGTTGTATCTCTTCGTCATATAGCTCGTTCTCTAGTTAATGATGATGGAGTTGGTGGTGAAGATGATGCAAGTCTTCTAAATCTTGTCAATGAAAATGGCAACGCTAAGATCACTGAAGTACAAACGACCTCAGGTGATCCTTTGACAACAATGTCTGCAAAGGAGGAACTTGGGCTTATATCTCGTTCATTGGCTAGAGTTTGTTTAAATGCTCTAGCAGATACTGAATCATATGTCTACCTCGCAGCCATTCAAACATTAGTGGCAATTAGCGACGTTTGTCCATCTGAAATCATGCCTCTCATGGGTGAAGTGATTGCTAAGGGGAATAATAGTACCATTAGTATAGCAGATACTGTTCAATATACGAGTAGTATAACGTCTGTGGAATTATCATTATCTCCAGAACAAAGAATCAAAGCTACGGAATCACTCATCTTTATGATAAGAAGACGAGGTGAAGGGATTTTCATGTATGGACGGTCGTTGCTTAATGTAATGCTGTATGGTTCAAGTAAAGACCATGCAAACAAAGATTACCAAACTGCACAACTGATTCAAAGCCAAACGCATAATTACTTTATCCAGAATAATAATAACGAAGAGAAGAATAGCGACGAGAGAAAAATTCGTCTAAATACTGGAGGACCCGTCTACTCTATAGAAGAGAATGCTTTGCTCCGAGCTGGTTCAATTTCAGTTACATGTGAACTTGTGACTGTTCTCAATCCCATAATTGTTGCCTCATACTGTCATGATCTTGTTGGATTAGTGATTAGTGTTCTGCAGCTAGAAGAGTCTCGACCTGTTCGGCGTGCTGTGGCATGCCTCGCAAGAGAACTGTATACTTGTACACTGAAAGAAGTCACTGCAGAGCTCGGGAATAGTAAAGATAGTCCAGCCACGACAATGGCTATAGCTATTGTCAAGTCAAATGAAGTCCAAATGTACAACGCATTGATAAGTTGTGTTTCGTCGTCCAATCAAGGTGATACATCAAGTCGACTTATTGATCCTGCCACCCAATCAAGATGCTCGGAAGCAATGGAGATTAGAGAAGAGCTAGAGAATATAGGCATATTGCGAGTAGCTACTTTAGTTGCTCAGTCTCAAGAGAATGATTCAAAGAACCTCACTGTTGTAGCGGTGAGGAAAGCACTCGCTTAGGTAGCAACAAATATTAAACAATATCCTATTAGTCTACTCTTACAATATATACATACCACCCAGAGTATTCTATGATTCGCCCAACTCGATTTGTTCTAGGATATCTATCATGTCACCAGAGTCCATTGTCAAACCTGACAGATCGCTTCTGTTACTCCGATCAAGATCAAGTTGATCATCTTGACCATCTAGGCATGGATCATATCGTGTTAGTTTCCCCTGTTGATCTTTCTTTACTTGAGATTGAGATGTATCCTTTGGTGATATCTCTTCTTCTTTATTACCTTCTTCAATATCTACTGACTGTTGTAGAGCAGCCAACCTACGATTTCTCTTCCATTTTTGTTTCCGCTTTTGTTGATCGCGTTCATTTTGTATCTTTGCTAAAGTGATCCTTGCCTCCTTTAATTCACTGGCTAACAGCTCAACACTCATCTTTTGTTCATCTAACCCAACACTCGTCTCAATCAACATATAATCTAGCCTCTCGTTATCCGCGTCAACTTGAGATAGTTCATTCAATAACTTTGTCCGCTCTTTTTCATACTCATCGTGAGATCTTTTCTTGTCATCCTCAAGTATAGATATTGTATCTCGTAATGATGACGTCTCGTTTACAACAGATATTGTCCTCTTTTCTAATGCTGATATCTCCTCTTCTCTTTGTGATATGATTTTTTCGAGCTTTACCTCGTTGCTCTCCTCCCGTTTGTCCTGAAGTGCCTGCTCTTGCTTCCTCTTCTCCTCTTCTTCCTCTTGCTTAGATTTTCTTGCCTGAGCCTTTTCCCTTGCACGCCAGCGACTTGGCATACCATCGTCCATAAAGGAAAACCTAAAACTATTACGGGGCTTCTCTTCAGTCTCTGTCGAGCTGTTGCTATGTTTACTATCATCATGCTGGTCTAACCATGCTGTGCTTGTTTTTAACATACCCAACAAACTACTCCGGGACATGTGCGGCACATTAGTTGCCTCGCTGATATTACTAACATTAGTACTGTTCGTGCCCTTTGATAACTGACTATCATACAACGATGACCTCAAGCTGGATCTTCTTTTTGTAGTATTAAAACTCGACTTTTGTGAAGATCGATGTGTATTGGAACTTAGAGAAGCATTCAATCCTTGTTGAGATTGACCAACTCTTTTCATTGTAGCTTCTAGCGTTTAAGTTGGAGAGAGACGATAGAAACTTATGTTAGGGTATACGGCTTTAAAGGCAATCAAATAAAAGAAAAAAATAAGGTCATGACTTTCCTGATAATTTGGCAACATCATCTTCACTTTCATCAACTTCTATAGATGATTGACTTCCTTCCTTAACCATAGACATTCGTAAACTAATTCGTAGTTCATTATCTATATCTTCATTCTCTACTCCTCCCTCTAATACATCACACGCTTCATGTATCTTCTTCCGTAGGTAGGCAATTCTATTCACCATGGCTTGCGCCTCAAAACATAATCGCTCTTGTTCTTTACATGATAGATGTAGCGCCTCTTTAGTACTATGTCTGAGTTCTACTAATTCCCGATGAAACTTTTCATACAACTCTTTCTGTAGAGGACATTTAAGTAGTTGATCCTGCTTTTCATGCAGTGATGTAAGTTTCCTCTGATCTCCACCATTGCAAATTGAATGTCTTTTACTCTCTGACGGTGGTAGATTGCTCATTTGTTCTGATGCACTACCATTGAAAGATTGCGGTCTATCTATATTATCATGATTGGTAGTACGAGGTGTTATCTCACCGGAACTAAGCTTTCGGTAATCTTCTATGTCGGGAGCCATTGATTTTAATCTGATCCGGGGATTTATTGATCTTTGATTGATGTGCTATTATCATATGCTTACTATAAGGTAGCTCAATTATTTGCAGCACAACACTAGATGAATAGTATATTAAGATCTATGTATTATTAGTTTGCTGTCGCCATAATCCGCTTTCAAACTCCAGTTAAGTTCATGTGTTTGAGTTTTATTACCTAAATGAAAAAAATGAAAAAATGCCAAGCCCCACTAAGACACATATCTCACAGTAAGGTCAGCTAAATCTAGTAAGAGCTTGAGATACTCTACTCCAAGACGGGTAATATCCTAGCCAGACATACATGCTATAGTCTCTCTATCTTTGCTTGTATCATTAAGTTTAGCTTTGTACATAATAATCTAACCTAAATAACCTAGAAGGCACAACATGTAAAAACTGAATAACAAAGATATACTCTCTAATCTTCCTCATCTGATTCCACTAAATTGGATATAAACTTGACAAATCGTTTCCCATATGTTTCGGGATCGACACAGCTTATATCTTCTCCTGAGTTTCCAACGGCTTTGCGCATCACCGTCTCTCCTACTTTACGTACATTATAGTATTGAAGAATGTCAATGACTCCTGTGATATAGAAGTAGTACCAATAGCATGTTAGTAAGGTGTATCAATATATATTCTTACAATTGCATGTAACACACATATAGATACTCACCACAAAAGTATAGTTCTTTCTTGGCCAGGGTACCATCTTCTAACTTGACTCTATAACCTTCGATGCCCGAGTCTTCTCTTGAGGTGATACCATTAGCGGGTATTGACGGCTCTCGTCGTATCGGTGGTGGGATAGGCGATTCTGGAATGGCATTCAATGATGATGACCTTATCGCTACAGCTGGCTTAGTAGGTGTGGTAGTGGTATCACTACTGGAAGTAGCAGCCAATGAAGCTTCAGTTGTGGATCCCAACTCATCTAGAACCTTGAACCCGTCATTGAAGTCATTTCCAACCTTTGTATCCCCCGCCGAGGAAGCTCGTTTTATTATACCTCTTCGGAATGGAGTGTTCGATCTGAATGGTTCTTCCTGTGCCGAAGCAGCCTTTCTTTGATCCTCGTTCCGGGGAGCACCAGGAGTAGATGGTGCATCTTCTTCTCTACTATTGCCAGCTCCGGCAGTTTGTTGTTTGTCCCCATTCCCCCCGCAATCATGCAACCCCAATAGCAAACTATAATCCATTATGCCCAATCTTGCAAGGAATGTTGCATCCCTAGCCAACTGTTCCAAGAATGCACCTCTAGCTTTTGGTTTCACAAATCGTAACTTTCTCCCCTCTTCTAAGATATCCAAATCTTTACCTACGGAATCACCAACATTGGCTTTTCTTCCGGTCTTACTACCCTTTAGATCCCATACTCGGTCAATCTTCTTCTCAGTATGAAAGACACTGCGCATAATAATAAAGTGTAACCTTTGATTAGTTGCCGGCATGTGCACTCGATACATACCGTAAAAGTGTGTTAAGAATGTTGATGGGTACCGTGTTAAATGTCGATAGTAATGTGGTAATATCTCTCTTAGGAACTTGGATTCAGTATATGTCAGTGTTTTGATCATATATCGTCCATCATGGGAGTAGAAGAAGAACTGTTTGTGTATGAATGATAGTAGGTGAGTGTTAGTAAAGTGAATATATGTGCGAGATTAGCAGACCGACGCAATATAGGAACACAAACAACTGAAATAAACAAAACTCACCTGTCCTGACCGCGCATTACTAGCAAATTCATAAAAGTTGAATTTACCACATATTGAATGTAAGAAAGTTTGTTTCTCAACACCGAATAAGCTTCTAATTCTTGCAAATACTAATGGAGCGTACACTTTAAACTTATATTTGTGTGGTAATGGTTTCGATGTATTTGATCCTAAGTAAAATTGATTTGGTGGGAATTTATATTTGGTAACACGTTCACATTCAGTTGTTAATGTTGTATATGCTTCTTGTACCTCGTTAGTACGGTTATTGTTGTTGGTATGTGATTGTTGAGTGTGATTTGTTACTTCTGATGATGATCGAGTTGAATCAGCATTAATACCAGAATCTAAAGATTGTGATTGATATGCCGTAGTGTTATTCTCCTTTGTATCCCCAGTAGTCTCCTCGGCAGGACTCTCCTCATGTTGCAACTCCTTCTCTCCACCTCCTCCGACAGTATGAGTATCATTCTCTTCCTTATCATCATTACACTCAACAACAGCAATCCCCTGATTGTCCTCCTCCTCTTGCCAAGCCCTTTCCCAGCCTTCCCAATTCGAGATTTGTAATTCAGCCTCAA
>Ga0214479_100384_pt1 | contig 27061 bp, 27 predicted proteins | sample M1_20Mar14CPVII9_5_FD_165054 | JGI IMG/M metagenome (GOLD analysis project Ga0214479, IMG submission 165054) | Marine eukaryotic communities from Monterey Bay, California, United States - M1_20Mar14CPVII9sort6BwellE14 | ecosystem: Environmental > Aquatic > Marine > Unclassified | place: USA...
TGGTAAGTTGTTTGAATAATTCTGCTCCCATATGTAACTTGATTTTAATTGTCAGCTTACAATATAATGCGCGGATATATCTCACCAGGAACCCGAGATTACCCGTGAAAAGTATGAGTTTGATGACGTGATGGTATGTATCGGTGTATCACCCTTTACTTTAAATTTGGACATATATGTTACTGACATTTTTTATCATAACTATATGTGTTACTTCCTCCAATAACATTACACCACAGATGATTCCTAACAAGATTGTTGATAAGGTTGTGGCTGGCATTCACCGTCAAGAGTGGTTGGAAGGAGATGTTGCTGTTGTTGCTGTTATAACTCGTAATAACAACAACGATGTAAATGTAAGTTATTTACTTAGTGACATGATTATTCTTCGACGATCATATTTACTAACACATCTTATTATTGCTGTCTTTATTCTTACCCTCCTTCTACTTGCACTATTGCCGTACCCCCCAGAATACATTTACCAATTATTTTGTTAGTTATGATGATGAGATTGCAAGTGGTGTTCATCACAAGGGCTTGATTCAACAAAATGGAAGGCTGATCGATAATCTGATTCCTACTCTTGAATATTCTGAAGAAAGTGGTATTGAAGGCAATGTGGTAAGTTGTTATATTATTCTTCTATATATCTATAAATCAAGATAAGGAGTTGCCGTGCCAAGAATCCGTCATACGAGGCCGCCACAACCACATCCTTATTGCAATGCAAACTATGAGCCTTCGACCTTCGTGCCACCGCCAGAATAAAATTTAATCTCTAGCGAGTCAACGGTAATTGAAATGAAAATTGGCGATCTAACGGGCTGATAAACTAGCAAGTGCATGGACGACATGACACCACTACTACTCACATACATACCCATTCTATTGTTGTTGTTAAACATTTACAAACATATCTCATATCTCACATACAACTATTTTAATTTCTTTTGTAGAGTGAGGATGAAGTAATCCATCTACTACAGGAGAAAAGTGGTGAACAGCCACTTACTTCTCTTGCTCATCATAACAATGGAGGCGAAGGATATCTAATCTTGCAGGATGGTAGCAATTGCAGTAACCAACCATCAGTATTATCGTCAATCAATAGCGACAGCGGTATTTCACATGCGTTATTATCCCGTTCGGTTGATACAACTAACCTACAACATCAATTACTTATCAAATCAAAATCACAAGCACAACAAATTATTGGTACTGGTAACAATGGATTAGGTGGAATTAACTCAAATGGTAGCGGAGGAGAAGTTAATCATTTGGAGGATTTGCGTTTGACTAATTTACTATTGGATAATAATGATCAATTAGTCAAGGGTACCGTGGATGAAGAATTGAAATTTAAACTTACACTAGGTGAATCCCAACGCCATCATTCTCTTGGAGAGTATATCCATCCCCAAGGATACGGATCCACACTCTCTAATGCCTATTGCAATGCGGTATGTTTTGGTCAAGAAAGTAGTAGCAGTACTTATGAGAATCCTCCAGCAGACTTTGGTAGTAAGTTTTATATTGTTTTGTATTATTGTGCATAATATGTGTAAATTATGTACATATGATGTGTGCATTTATTCATGTGGTTTGTGTTGGCATCTCACTCTTTCCTTTTCTGTATTTAATAATACAATCAGGTACCATTGATATTCATTATCAAAACTGTGCGGAATGCAATAAAGAAGGCCTAGCTATGATCTTCGTAATGATCATAGCAGGGATATACTTATCATCTTTATACTCAAGTTTTGTGGGGTGGAAGGCTATGTTGAACAAGAAGCTACCCAAGAACGGATCCACAGTTCTTCCCAATCCTTTCAAGGGACTTTTCATCTTCTACAAAAGTCATCTGTTATTGTCAATCATGATCGTATCGCTTCTGGGATCCACCTTTGCCACGAATCTATGTCACCCTGCATGGACTGGTGTTGGTCACCGTCCAAGTTATAATGACGCACCCGCCTCTATCATTTCCTACGAGAGTACTATTGCTACAAACTATTGCTGCAGGGAGACCACTGGTGATGGTGGATACGATGGATGTATGATGGATGCGGAAGGGTGCACTTGTACCGAAACAAAGTACACATCCTGCTCGAATGAAGGAAGATTCCAAACTATGGAGGAAAAGAAGAAGTATAATTATATTTGCGTCAGTAATTATCATTGCAATGATGCCCAGTATAAGCCAGATGATGATACACAGGCCAATTGGGTTGCCATTGCATGGAAGAAGGATGACGAGGAGTGTACGGTATGTTTATTTCTTTTTGTGCCCACCTACTGATATGCTGCCCTGCTAAAGTGTTCACTTTACTCACGCATATACTGCGTTTCTCCCACAATTCTCTATCCAGGGCGAAGCTACTCTTGTTCCCCCCGTAATATGGGACATAACTGCAGTTGATGGGTGTCCCGAGACATATGAAACAGCCTTAGCTGATGAAAGCATCGAGGCCGGATCAATTGTAACCGTCAAGGAAGGAGACTTTAACATTGTCTACAGGTGCACAAGTGATGCGTCGCAGTCTCTACTTTGCTCAATGTTGTATTTTGAGCCAGGATATGGGGAATCCCAATCTCAATTCGGACATCTTCATTGGACGTTCTTGGGTCAATGCTTGGGTGATCCAGGAACACTCCCCATCGAGAACTACCCAAATAATGAAGGTATGGCGGACGTTGGAGGGTGTCCCCAAGAATATGTGTATGTTGAAACTCAAGATAATTATAAAGCTGGGGATAGAGTTTCCGTGAATGGGTTGGTTTACAAGTGTAACGATTCCATGTATAATTGTGGCCAAGCTGGGAATCATCCGGCAACACAAGCTGGGGCAATGGCATGGACGAAGATTGGACTTTGCGATGGAACTATTAATCCAACTAGTTCTCCTTCGTTTGACAGTCTTGATGATATGAACGGGTGTCCTGACGAATGGCAGGTAAACACTGCAGACCATGCATACGCTCAAGAGGATAGAGTTAGCGGGAAAACAGAGGTTGGGCAGGGTGGCATTTACAGGCTTGTATATGAATGCAAGGACTGGCCATACAGTGAATTCTGCGGTCAACTAGGGTACGAACCAGAAGAGAACGACGTCTCTCCAAATGCCTGGAAGGTTGCTTGGCATACTGTTGGATACTGCACAGGCACAATTGTACCAACTCCTGCTCCAACGTTTGACACCATCACCTTTGGATGTCCCGACGTGTATTCCTCAAATGCTGATTATGATGAGGGAGACATGATCTCCGTGGTGAGTTCTGACGATGTCGGGATGATGTACGAGTGCAGGCCGTTTCCTTTCGAAGGATGGTGTGCCTTGAAAGGTTATGAACCTGGGTCGGATCTTGGGGATATGGCATGGAAGAAAGTTGGACCTTGTCAACCCTCTGAAGACTTTGTCATTGCAACTCTCTTGACGTTTGATATATCGTCAACAAGGAGGTTATCTAGTTTACGCGGAAGACAATTAGAGGAACAAGCAGCAGCTTTGTCTTCAGAAGTCAAAGTTATATTGCAAACCATTCTTCAGGAAGGTTTTCCTACAAATGTTATTGTTTCCATTACTGATACCTACATTGATGATACTGGGTTACTTAATGTGGTCGTTTTGACAACTTTGGTAGTAGATTGTGTGGGCTGTGAGGCAAATGAGTTTTCCGAAGCCGAGTCTACCTCGTTTGATAATGTGAATTCACATTTTCAAGATTTGATTTCAAACAATACTATCATTAGTGATTTACAAACCAATTTACAAACCGACTTGAATGAGAATCCCGATATGGATTGTGGAATTCCATGTGAAGATCTTCAATCAATTGAAGGTCAAGATATTGAATTAGTTTTATCTGTAGTTTGTGCTCAGGAGGAGAGTGAGAATGTATTATGTCCAATAACTGCATCAACAGGGTCACCCTCGTCAAATCCAACAATAAGGCCATCTAAAGAGGTAAGTATGTCGACTTTCTATTTTCTTTCTTGTGCATGTTGAATGATGCCTCTCTCATATCACACCTGTGATCTCTTATAGTCATCATCTAGCCAACATGTATCAGGATCGTTATTATTGCCCAGCTTAAATCAAGAAGTACAAGTTGTTGGTGTTACATCCATGGGGTCACTAGCTATTTCTAATTTAGAAGTATCCTTGTTTGATGGTGATCAAATATCTGAGGTTATTGAATACTTTGAGGATGCCATATCCCAAGTAGTTGATTTACCCGTGGGGTCTATCGTTACTGTTACGTCCATTGATGAGAATGGAGTTGTCCAGTACGAGATTACCACATACGCTGCCGAGGCGAATGCTGCCGCCAATTCTGCGAGCACGGCTTTATCTCAGGCATCAACTCTGGTATCTATTACAGAGTCTGTGATTGAGTCATCCCAAGCTTCTTCGGATTCTTCCATTCAGAGTGCCTTTACATCCTCTACAAGTGTTGTCTCTCATACTGACGGTGGCACAACTGAGTCAACTACATCCAAGGTAACATCCACAGGTCAACTTTTTGTTGTTGGGTTTGATCCAAGTGTCCTCACGTCTGCTGAAATGGAAGAAGCCAAGAGCTACCTTGAGAGCGCCATTACTCAAGAACTCGTATCACAAGGTCTGTTACAAGAAGCTTCGTCTGTTGTGGTTGTTACAGACATATCAAGTGATGGAATCGTTCAATATGATATCATATTTTATGGAATAACCATCCCAGAGGCTAGCGCTGCCATTTCTGATGTACAGACTTCCTTTTCGAACACGTCAACGTTGGCATCTATATCAAGTATCCTTCAAGAAGAATCCTCGATTTCATCATCTTCTGATGTATCATCAAGTTTCTCAACCGTGAGTATCACTGAGAACACTCAGCTGGGTACCACCGGTTTGACCATGACTGCAGCAGAGGTTGAAGAAGCCAAGTTATACTTTGAAGAAGCTATTGCTGCATCCCTGGGATCTACTCTCTCCCCTGGATCAGTGGTTTTAGTCACTGACATTAAGGATGGAGTAGTTTCATATGAAATTAATATGGAAGTAAATTCATCCGAAGATGCAGTGGCTGCAGTTGCTGCCATTGATTCTTCTCTTGCTGACCCATCCACGTTGCAAGCAATTACATCATCTGTTGTAACACGATCATTAGAATCACCAAGTTCAGTGATATCGAATTCCATGTCAGGAGAGACCATAGCAGAGGTGGCCCCCTCTTGTGTGGTACCCCAAAAGGAATTTGACGAAAAATGTGTATCAGAAACTGGTGATGATTTGAATGATTGCGGTGAGGGCTCCTCCCCTGACATCATTAATCTTAACACCAAGATTTGTGGCAAAACTTCCACTTTTCTCGATGGAGTTGACACCAGATATGATGTTGACCATTTCGTTTTCGAATTAGAAGAAGCTGGTGGTATCCGAGTTATTATGAACATCCCAGATTCATCTTTCTTGGCATATTTAAAGCTGGTGAAAGTCCCCGAGGACAACGTTTGCAATGTTGTCCGAGGAATTACAGATGATTTTATTGACAGCGCTGATAGCAATGCCAATAGTGGCGCCAACACAGATACAGGTATTGCTCGGTATCTTCCTGATAAGCTGGATGGCAGTACCGACTATGTTATCACTGCCGAAGGTCTAGGTGAAGGTACTTATCGGCTAAAAGTTAATATTGAAACTTTTCTTGCCTCGCCTGGTGATACAAGCTGCCAGGGTACTGCAGGATTGCCGTACACACTCTTAGTGGAAACTAATTGGGCACCTATCCCTTGTCCGGCACAGGGAACTCTATCTTTAGGTGATGCTTGCTCCTCCAGTTGTCCAAATTCTTGTGGCGCAGGTCTTGAATGTGATGGCTCGTAAGTAACTCATCTTTGTTTTTATCATCGTGATGCATTTTGTGTTCTTAAGTAACCCGAATACATTTCATCACTAACATTATAATCTCTTGTCTTAATCTCATCGCTTTCTAGAAAATGCACTCAAGCTGTAAGTTAAACATTTGTTTGATTCATCAACCCATGTGCTCTCTCAAAGAAAGGAACCATCGTTTTTTGTTGCTCCTCAACTCATTACGACACTGATATGTCTTTTCTCCTCTCTCTTATCGCATCTATCATCACAGCCAACCCATTCTCCCTCAAGTAGTCCGACCATGGCACCGTCCACGTCACCGTCAACTAGGGTAAGCAACTTACTCGTGTATTGATCATATCTTAGTATTCTCTCAAAGAAAGGATGCCTCGTTTTTTGTTTTGCTCACAACTCATGACAACAGGATCTTTACATGTCACACTTACTCACACATGATATTTCTTGCTCTCTATCTTCACTGCAGCCGTCATCTAGCCCCACCGTAGGGCCGTCTACATCGCCATCCACAAGCCCAACACCCCTTCCGTGTCCTGCCGATGAGACTCTAGCTGTAGGTGCTACCTGTTCCACAAGCTGCCCCAATTCTTGTCAAGTAGGTCTTGGATGCAAAAACTCGTGAGTTTAGCATATTTGGCAATTGTCTATTACCCATATGTCCTGGCCCTGACTCTCACAACTAACGACTTGTCAATTCTTATCTAAACATTTAGGCAATGCCTTACAATAGCCTGGATCCAACTGGGTGGTGATATTGATGGCGAAGCTGCTCGTGACTGGTCGGGTTATTCTGTCACTTTATCTTCGGATGGGAAGACTGTAGCCTTCGGTGCACCATACAATGACGAAAATGGTGACAACTCTGGCCATGTTCGTGTTCATGGGTTTAATGGCACAGACTGGATACAATTAGGTAGTGATATCGATGGCGAAGCTGCTGAAGATCAGTCGGGTTATTCTGTCTCTTTGTCTTCGGATGGGATGACTGTAGCCATCGGTGCACCATACAATGGTGACAACTCTGGCCATGGTCATGTTCGTTTGTATACGTATGATAATGATGGTTTAGACTGGGTACAACTAGGTAGTGATATCGACGGCGAAGCTGCTGGTGACTATTCGGGTTATTCTGTTTCTTTATCTTCGGATGGGAAGACTGTAGCCATCGGTGCACCAGATAATGATGGAAATGGCATTGACTCTGGTCGTGTTCGTTTGTATACGTATGATAATGATGGTTTAGACTGGGTACAACTAGGTAGTGATATCGACGGCGAAGCTGCTTTTGACTATTCGGGTTATTCTGTTTCTTTATCTTCGGATGGGAAGACTGTAGCCATCGGTGCACCAGATAATGATGGAAATGGCATTGACTCTGGTCGTGTTCGTTTGTATACGTATGATAATGATGGTTTAGACTGGGTACAACTAGGTAGTGATATCGACGGTGAAGCTGCTTTTGACTATTCGGGTTATTCTGTTTCTTTATCTTCGGATGGGAAGACTGTAGCCATCGGTGCACCAGATAATGATGGAAATGGCATTGACTCTGGTCATGTTCGTTTGTATACGTATGATAATGATGGTTTAGACTGGGTACAACTAGGTAGTGATATCGACGGTGAAGCCACTAGTGACTGGTCGGGTTATTCTATATCTCTATCTTCAGACGGGAAGACTGTAGCCATCGGTGCATCCCTTAATGTTGGGGTGAACGGCACCGAATCTGGTCGTGTTCGTGTTCATGGGTTTAATGGCACAAACTGGGTACAACTAGGTAGTGATATCGACGGCGAAGCTACTGGTGACTGGTCGGGTTATTCTGTCTCTTTGTCTTCAGATGGAAAGACTGTAGCCATTGGAGCGGTAATCAATGATGGAGTAAATGGTAGTGACTCTGGTCATGCTCGTGTTTATGAGGTGGCATTTCTATCATCACAGCCAACCCATTCTCCCTCAAGTAGTCCGACCATGGCACCTACACCACCGTGTCCATCAGAGATTTCTGCTACTCTGACTGAGTTGGCCCTTGATATTCCTGATCTGACGCCTGTAGTCGTCACTCTTCCTGTTACGTTGAATGCAGGGTGTAGTTGTACCATTGAGAATGTTGCTATTGCTATTGGTATTAATCATCCAAATGTTGGTGATTTGTTAATGCGACTTTTCTCACCAGATGGTAATGGTGTAAATCTTATTTTTCGGCCAGCTTCTTCTGCCAACTTGGTATCAAGCAATAAAATTACATTTAATGATCGTTCTGTTGGTGCTTTGAATCCCCAATCCTTAGGGTCGGACACTGATGGCAGTGGTAATATCCTCGCTGGTACTTACTTTGCTGATGGGAATGGCAGTGGAGAAGTCAATGGTGCAGGTCTTATCGGACTTTTTAATGGTAAGGTCTTACAAGATATAGAAGGTGATGATTGGACATTTATCGTTGACGACGTTCAACAAGGAGATTCTGGTACAATCGAGTCAGTTGAATTAACCATCACATGTGCTGAGGAGAATAGTCTGACCACACCTTCCACATCCCCTTCAAGTAGTCCGACCATGGCACCTTCCACGTCGCCGTCAACTAGGGTAAGTGCTTGCTCATGTATTGATCATTGTGCTCTCGCTAAGAAAGGATATCCAATTGTTTTTTTTTGTTGCTCATCAACTCATGACAACACATGATATGTCTCTTCTCCTCTCTCTTCTTATCTATTATTCATCTCCATCCCAGCCAACATCAAGCCCAACGGTTAGTAGTGTCATTTCACAATGTCTGATGTCATTTTGATTATTGCCCATATTCTAATCTTTGTCCTTTACTTACCTCTTCTCTATGTCTCTACTCAGTCTGCTCCAACAACATGTCAGGAATCAATTACAACTGATACCACCACAGGCAGTGAGTTTCTTGCTTGTTTGTTCTGTTTTATAACTGGGAATGTTTGTGTATCTGATATATGTCTTTTGTCAATCTTCTTTATATTACAAATCACATAGCCGTTACATGCCCTATTATTGAAAATGGTAACTGTCAATTTTCCAATAGCGTTGCCCTCAAGAGTGCTGTGAATGACTGGGAAAGTCAAGGATGTTCAACCGACCCTAGTTGTTCAACCATTGAAACATATGGTCATGTAACCACTTGGTGTACATCGGGTATTACGGATATGTCAAATCTTTTCGATGGCAAGAGCACATTTAATGAACCAATTGGTTCGTTTGATACTTCGTCTGTGACTACCATGAATCGGATGATTCACCATGCCCATGATTTTAATCAGCCAATTGGAAGTTGGAATACAAGTAAAGTGAGAAACATGGCCGGTATGTTCAACAATGCTCGTTCCTTTAATCAGAATGTTGCAGGGTGGAATGTAAGCTCAGTGGAAACCATGTTCCAGATGTTTGCCGGTGCTTTTGCCTTTAATCAGCCGAACTTATGTCCTTGGAAAGATGCCCCTGCCTTGATAAATAATAATGACGAAAACATGTTTTTAGATTCCCTAGGAGGAGGACCAAAGGCAACAGACAACTCCTTTGACGCTTCCCTATGTGTAAGTGAAAGTTGCGAACAAAGATTGAAGGTTTACTTGGTTGTTTATCTCCTCTTTTGTACGATGCTCACCCGTCACAAACCCAATGTGTTTATTATTTACCTGATTCTCTTGCCTTACCCACAAATACTACTCTGCTCTCTTGCCTTACATGTATCTTCAAGACAATGGAATGGGCACAACTAGGCATTGATATTGACGGCGAAGCTGCTGCTGATTATTCAAGTTATTCTATCTCTCTATCTTCAGACGGGATGACTGTGGCTATTGGAGCACCCCTTAATGATGGGGTGAACGGCGCCGACTCTGGTCATGCTCGTGTTCATGGGTTTAATGGCACAGACTGGGTACAACTAGGTAGTGATATCGATGGCGAAGCTGCTGGTGATAATTCGGGCAATTTCATCTCTCTATCTGCTGATGGAAGCACTGTGGCTATTGGAGCACCTAGAAATGATGGGGTAAATGGCACCGACTCTGGTCATGTTCGTGTGTATACGTATGATAATGATGGTTTAGACTGGGTACAACGAGGTACTGATATCGACGGTGAAGCTGCTGATGACTGGTTGGGGGGTCATGCTATATCTCTATCTTCAGACGGGATGATTGTAGCCATTGGAGCGATACTTAATGATGGGGTAAACGGCACTGACTCAGGTCATGTTCGTGTTCATGGGTTTAATGGCACAGACTGGATACAATTAGGTAGTGATATCGACGGCGAAGCTGCTGAAGATCGGTCAGGTCGGTCTGTATCTCTATCTGCTGACGGAATGACTGTGGCAATTGGAGCACATAGAAATGATGGGGTGAATAGCACCGACTCTGGTCATGTTCGTGTATATACGTATGCATCAGACGACTGGCAACAACTAGGTAGTGATATCGACGGCGAAGCTGCTGATGATAATTCAGGTTCTCTCTCGTTATCTGCTGATGGAAACACTTTAGCCATTGGAGCGATACTTAATGATGGGGTAAACGGCACTGACTCAGGCCATGTTCGTGTGTATACGTATGCATCAGATGACTGGACACAACTAGGTAGTGATATCGACGGTGAAGCTGCTGGTGACAAATCAGGCCAACAAATATCTCTATCTGCTGATGGGACGACCGTAGCCATTGGATCACATTGGAATGATGGGGTAAATGGCATTGACTCTGGTCATGTTCGCGTTTATACATACGATGATGGATTAGACTGGACACAACTAGGTAGTGATATCGATGGTGAAGCTGCTGATGATATATCAGGCCTTGTCTCAATCTCTTCTGACGGAAGCATCGTGGCTATTGGAGCAGTATATAATGATGGGAATGGTGATAGATCAGGTCATGTTCGTGTATATGACTTGGTTTCTTGTCTGTCACAGGGAACTCTATCTTTAGGTGCTACCTGTTCCACAAGTTGTCCAAATTCTTGTCAAGTAGGTCTTGAATGTGATGGCTCGTAAGTAACTCATCTTTGTGTTTATCTTCGTGGATACATTTTGTGTTCATTAAGTAACCCGAATACATCTCATCACTAATATATCAACTCTTGTCTTACTCTCATCGCTTTCTAGACAATGCACTCAAACTGTAAGTTAAACATCTGTTTGATTCATCAACCCATGAGGAGACTAAGAAAGGATACCAATTGTTTTTTTTGTTTTTGCTCATCATTTCATGACAACACACGATATGTCTCTTCTCCTCTCTCTTATCACATCTATCATCACAGCCAACCCGATCTCCTTCAAGTAGTCCGACCATGGCACCTTCCACGTCGCCGTCAACTAGGGTAAGTACTTGCTCATGTATTGATCATTGTGCTCTCGCTAAGAAAGGATACCAATTGTTTTTTTTTGTTGCTCATCAACTCATGACAACACATGATATGTCTCTTCTCCTCTCTCTTCTTATCTATTATTCATCTCCATCCCAGCCAACATCAAGCCCAACGGTTAGTAGTGTCATTTCACAATGTCTGATGTCATTTTGATTATTGCCCATATTCTAATCTTTGTCCTTTACTTACCTCTTCTCTATGTCTCTACTCAGTCTGCTCCAACAACATGTCAGGAATCAATTACAACTGATACCACCACAGGCAGTGAGTTTCTTGCTTGTTTGTTCTGTTTTATAACTGGGAATGTTTGTGTATCTGATATATGTCTTTTGTCAATCTTCTTTATATTACAAATCACATAGCCGTTACATGCCCTATTATTGAAAATGGTAACTGTCAATTTTCCAATAGCGTTGCCCTCAAGAGTGCTGTGAATGACTGGGAAAGTCAAGGATGTTCAACCGACCCTAGTTGTTCAACCATTGAAACATATGGTCATGTAACCACTTGGTGTACATCGGGTATTACGGATATGTCAAATCTTTTCGATGGCAAGAGCACATTTAATGAACCAATTGGTTCGTTTGATACTTCGTCTGTGACTACCATGAATCGGATGATTCACCATGCCCATGATTTTAATCAGCCAATTGGAAGTTGGAATACAAGTAAAGTGAGAAACATGGCCGGTATGTTCAACAATGCTCGTTCCTTTAATCAGAATGTTGCAGGGTGGAATGTAAGCTCAGTGGAAACCATGTTCCAGATGTTTGCCGGTGCTTTTGCCTTTAATCAGCCGAACTTATGTCCTTGGAAAGATGCCCCTGCCTTGATAAATAATAATGACGAAAACATGTTTTTAGATTCCCTAGGAGGAGGACCAAAGGCAACAGACAACTCCTTTGACGCTTCCCTATGTGTAATTGCAAATGGTATTGGATTGCCAACTCAATCTGTCAATGCAGCACCTGCAATAGTCACTCTTCCTGTTGAAAGGAGTGGTTGCTCTGTTGATAATGTTGTCATTGCTCTTGGCATTGACTACCATGCAGCTGGTCGATTGATAATGAATCTCAACTCACCAGATGGTACTGGTGTTATTCTTGTGGCTAGTGCACAGGGTGACAGACCTCCTGGGGGAAATGATAGTTCTAACTTGGTATCAGCCAATCCAATTACATTTGATGACTCTAGTACCAACATAAACCCACAAACACTAGGAGATGGAGGGAATGCTTTCTTCGACATTCCAGCCGGCACTTACAATGCTCAGGGGAATGGTTTGTCTATAAATGATGTATATCCCAATCCTGAGGGCCTTAGTAAGTTTTTTGGTTTGGATGCGGAAGGTGATTGGACATTTGATGTTGTTGACGTTTTTTCGTCAGGTGCTGTTACCGTCCGATCAGTTGACTTAACAATCACTTGTCTTGAGAATAGTCCGACCACTCTTGAACTATTCTTCGAGGCAGATAATGTTGGACAAGGCATTGCAACTGGGTGGTTAGGGCAGCAGACTTTCTGCAATAATCAGGGTAAACGTCTTTGCAAACTTGATGAACTCTGCCAGGCTCGAGGCCACTATGCGGAACCGTTTACACAAGCATTTGCCACAAACTTTGATATACCTGCAGTGGTTAGTGGTGCTGATAATTGGATAGCTTATGAGACCAACGATGATACTCGCCAGGATAACTGTGGGGTGTATGGTGGGTGTTCATTGAATGCTTGGATTCAAATTGGTAATAGGCTGAACTCACAGGGCGCTTCACAAACCTGTAACACACATTGTGAGGTATCTACTGACGCCAACGCACCTCAGTATGCCTGCCCTTCATGGGGACTGGAGGCAAACCAAAGTTTCATGCCAACTGTTGCTGTTTGCTGTGATGATCATGAGTAAGAGATCTTTATTATTGACCAGACGCGGTACTTTCGACTTGGAGTAGAGTTAGATAAAAACAATATCGTCGTCTAGCCATAATCTATTACAACAACTAATAGCCAGGATCTCCGCCGTCCTACGGAAGAGTAATGACATTGACTACCTGCTCATCTACCACTACATACTTACTAAGTACCTGATTAATTGAGAAGTCTATTTTAGTACGATACCTTTCTTTGTTCTAACAACTTGCCACCATTGCACCAAAGCAATAAAGGAATCTGCTCAACAGATTCCAGGTGGATAAGACCACAAACGAGATCCATGTATAGATAGATGAGAGCAGGAACTTAGGATTATTGTCTAATTGATAAAGTAGAGGCAGGTAGCATACCATGCCATTGAGTAAGGATACTCAGTGGCTGAGATAGGCAACATCGACATACTACTCTCTATGTTGGAGATAGTAGTCATCAAGATATCCGTCACAGACATAGAATATGCTGAAGGATACTGGATGATGGATATAGAAGGCATAGAAGAGAAGTATTCTATGGTGGATAGATTAGCCAATGAGATGCTATACTCAATAGCGTAGCGTGTATGGTATCCAACAAGCCCGAAAATTTCTTGCGACAACATAGTTGTGGTTTGGTTATATATTAGCATTGATCACATCGGTAGTAATGAGACTCAGGGTAGGTCATTACGCATTTGCAATAGTAATATTGAACAAAGCAATACATATAACAAGGAGTCATATGTTGTAGTAGTCAAAAGAGTAGACTTGTTTTAAAAGGAACAAAGTGATGAACACTCCCAGCACCTTTCTAAGGCCCTCTGTCATACTTTTACAGCCACATGAGGGCAGATTTCTTGCCTCAGAAATATCCGATTTCTGCAGACTATTAGGCAATGTTTGGCCATCAAGTGGCTCCTCAGAGATGAAGGCTCACTAAAATAGTAGTTGTTTGGCATTGTATAGGTGTATAACAAAGTGATGAACACTCCCAGCACTATTCTAAGGCCCTCTGTCATACTTTTACAGCCACATGAGGGCAGATTTCTTGCCTCAGAAATCCGATTTCTGCCGACTATCAGGCAATGTTTGGCCATCAAGTGGCACCTCAGAGATGAAGGCTTGCTAAAATAGTGCTTGTTTGGCATTGTATAGGTGTATAAAAAAGTGATGAACACTCCCAGCACCTTTCTAAGGCCCTCTGGCATACTTTTACAGCCACGTGAGGGCAGATTTCTTGCCTCAGAAATCCGATTTCTGCCAACTCTCATAGTAGGCAACGTTTGGCCATCAAGTCAGAGATGAAGGCTTGCTAGAATAGTGCTTGTTTGGCATTGTATAGGTGTATAACAAAGTGATGATCACTCCCAGCACTATTCTAAGGCCCTCTGTCATACTTTTACAGCCTCATGAGTATGGTTCAAAACAATTGGAAGAAAGAGTGTTGTGTCAATTATTACTGAATTAATATTAGATGAACTGTCTAGTCATGCCGCTTCTTCTTTCCATTTGTGTTGAACGGCTCTGGTACTTTTGGCAATAAATTGTACAGAAGAGATAGTCCAGATACATCTACATGTTTCCTCTTCCTAGAAGATGACTTCTTTTGAGCACCAGAATCAAACAGATCTGGTAGCCTCCTCATGAGATTGTACATGAGAGACAATCCAGAAATGTTTCTGTCTTCCCAACGGGCATGGGTCGGCCTCCCAATCCAAGCAATAACAGCCGGTAACACTTCAAATTCCATGTCAAGGAGTTCTTCCATCTTAGAGGAATCTATAGTTGAGAAATGAGTCTGAAGAATCTTCTGCCGTGCAACTTCAGCCTTATCCTCATTTTGGTTCAGTTTCAACAATGGGACAAGATCCCTGGGAGGCTGCCGACCAAGCTCTTGAAGTACGTGGCTTGAATTATAGGTATCCATAATACTTGTTTTGTTGCAGAGGAGAGTTGAAACAGCTTTCCATCCCCTCTTGGTGATTCTTCGAAAACTTGAAACACAAAGCCGTTTCAATGTTTTGTTCTTCACTAATGCACATGATAAGGCGATAAATGTATCATCGTTGATACTGGAAACATTTCTGGCGTGACAGCCAACAAGATCAAGTTCTTCTAATGCAAAGTTAGGACTTTGCATGAATTCCGTGAGAGATTGCCAACCAGCTGGTGTCACTAAGCGATTGCCTCCCAAACCTAAACTCTTCAGGGATTTCATACTTGATACTAACTTCACTAAAAGTGCTATTCCTTCATCATCAATATTGTTACTACAAAGATCAAGATGTACCAAGTCCAAGTTGGAATCTTGCAATGTCGTGAAGAATACTTGCCAACCTTGGGAAGTAATATTTTCAGAGCCTTCCCATGGTGATTCTAAAACTGCAAAGTCGCTTGACATACTGTCAATGTTTAGAGTTTTCAACGTACTCATATTTCTCAACAAACCAACCAGTGCAGTTGATCCTAAATTTCCAACTTTATTACGAGATATGTCAAGCTTCTTCAATTGAACCCTCCTTGTTTGCATTGAGTTGAAGAAAGCTTGCCAGCCTGACGGGGTAATTGATGATCTACTAAGGCACTTTAAACGAAGAGACTTCAATGTACCTATATTGGCCAATGAAACCAAAGCAGAACTACCAATGTCGTTAAAACTGATATCTAAATTTTCAACGGTGGTTTGTGCTAACTGATTGAGAAAGGTTTGCCAACCTGCACTACTAATTGATTGGTTGGATGATAGATTTAGAACCTTTAGTGGTGAAGTACCACTAATAGCACTACCAAATAAGTTTGCCCCCTCATCATTTATACTTGTACATTGTAAATTAAGATTGCTCAATTGACAGTTCCGATGTTGCAAAACAGTCGAAAGCGCTCTACATCCAACAGGAGTAATTTGTTTGTTACCTAGGAGAGATAACTTTTTCAATGTACTACCTAATATTGCAAAAGATAAACCTTGATCCCGTCGCCATCGAGTTGACAATTCATGAGGTAAAGATGTTTTACTTTTGACTTCGGATGTTGCAATGCATACCACAAGGCAGTATATCCGATGCTTCCCAATTTAACACGTGACATATATAATTCTGAAATACTGGGGTGACCACCCAATCCCTCAATTAAACTCCCACCGAATTCATCTACAAATTGAACTCTGTGAATGGTCAATTCTTCAATAGAACTGCTCCGATATATACACGAGAAGAAGTCTCGAAGTTGTTGTTTAGTAGGAAAGTTGTCTCCTTGCTCTCCCAAAGTATAGTGTTGATTGTATGGTCTATAAGAAATAGTCAACTTCTTCAGATGTGTATTATCGGAAATGCAATGACCATCCTTTTCCCAATCAATACTATTGAAGATATATTCATCATCATCACAACTAAAATCTACACGAAGATGAGTTATAGTTGGATCACGTTGCTTGAGTCTTTGCAAAACTTTCTCGTCCAAATCAATGGAAGGTACATACCGCCCAACTTCTCCATCACTTTCTTCACTTTGGTTGGCAGTATTAACAATAGTGTCATTAATGTTAGTACCATCTTGATGGTTTATAACGTGTGTGTGTGAGTTTCCCATTGTGTGAGTAGAAAACTATGACTACCTATGAGTTTGTGTAAAATGAAAACTTATATTAACCTCTGAAGATGCAGGACTACTCGATCATTTATCACTCGATTAATAGAGTAGAGCTCTACACAATAATAGACTATTACCTCGCTGCGCTCTTGACTGTGCTGCTGCAAGAAATCTAGATATAGAACTGGAGTCTGGAGATATATTCGCCCACGCCCAGGGGCATCATTTTAGTTGATTAATCCAGGCTTCCTTGGAAGGCTAGAGCTCTATTTTGATTTGCATTTTGTTGTTGTTTTTCACTCACTTTATTGTAAATGGGAGTCTTTAAATTTAAATGGGAATTGAGGATGAGAATCTTATCGATAGATTATTATGATGAGGTGTTAGATAGAGCTATCAGATGATAGATGACAAGAAGCCTGCAGCTGCCGCGTAACAATAATTTGATAATCAGTAAGAATGAGTGAACAGTAGTCACTATCTTATACCATTGCGCACTTTGTATGATAAGTTTTTCTTTTGTATGGCTCAGCGGTGTCGTCGGGTTGTCGATTGTGTAAGGAGATAGCACGTATAGTAGAATGAGCCCTTCCACTATATCAGAGAAGGGGCGGCAGGATGATGATTATGATCCTTTTGATTGGTCTAAAGATTCAGAATCATCCGATACGATATTGCAACAACAATCGCCTCCCTTAGACGTACAATCGACAGCAATAAGAGAAAACATTTCCAATAGAACAAGTACATCAATGACTACACCGAAGAGGAAGATATCAACAACAAAAACAACTTCTTCTTCAGTGATATACATATTACTATTAGGCATGATTGGTCATCTTTCTTTAATGTCAATACATCTGCGCACAAACAATAGTATACACGAATCATTACATCCAGGAGTTTATTATCCATCATCATTTACTACTAGTTTTGATACAATCAATTATACAGCACCATTGAAGGAGAATGATGATAAGTATACTCAAATATTGCAATCGTTGAAAGATGACGCACCGCAAATTGAAAAGGTACTTATAATTGCATGTGTTCCTCTTGATTGGAATCATGTTTATGCCTTGGTAAGTTGTGACTTTGTCAAATATGTCTTGTCACTTGATATCCGAGTCTCCATACTTCCTCACATGATAATGCAACTCTACTTTGACTTTGCAGTGGACACATTTGGAATGTGTAACCGAATCAATTGATAAGGTACTAATATCTGCACCAGATACAGAATGGAGCAAAGCAGTTATCGAAGCAGTATTATCTCGATTCAAAGAGCTTGCAGGTACATTATCATTTGATTTAGAAACTGCATACTATACAAATAATCGATATGATGTTGGTTTGTGGTGTGATGGACTTAGTTTACATTTCGGTTATGACGGAAACCAGTTTCCCAAGGAGGTTGTCAACAATGGCACATCTTCTTCATCTTCAACTAAACCTCGTGCAATCTTCTTGATTAATGATTCATCCGTCTCATTGAGACCATATAATTTACTCACCGAGAAAACAGTCAAGGCTGCACAAATTGAACATATAATGCAACGACGTAATCAAAGTACAGAAGGTAGTACAAAACTTGTTAGCTTAAGTGGTAGACTAGTCGATGAACATATATTAACATGGGTTGAGAGTGTATACAGAGGATTTACACCCCAAGGTTTACCTACATTTTGGAAACAATCATGTGAGCGTAAACATTTATGTAAATGGCTAATTGATAACAACAAGAAGAAGTGCATTGTGGACCAGTTTGAGAAAGATTTATCGAATTGGTACAAACAAAATGAAGTGTCGGCGTTGTTCCCATCCTACTTTACATCAGTATTAGACCCTTCTAAATGGATATCAAAGAATGGTCAGTTCTCACATACTCAACAATGGATAAATGGTGGCCGATACTCATATTATCTACAAGATGAATTTGACTTTCCAATGAGAAAAGTCAAGCATGATAGACATTTACGAGGTCAGTGTATCAAATTAATTGGTGGTGATGATAGCTGGATGGGCAAGCTGCCATACCCTTCTCCAGAAACGAGACAGCAATTTCAACAAGCAATGAAAGAGTCTGCTCAACAGATCCCCGGTGGATAAGCAACATGTATGTCATATCAGAATTGATAGTCGAGATCAGGTACTTAGGATTAACTGTCTAATTTACAAAAGGATACCCATTTCAAATTTACCAGGCAAACGATTCGGAATTAAGCTGTATATGATACTCTTTTGAAATATCTTTCAACGTCTTTTCGACTACTGGCGAGCCGCCGCAGTATAAGATTCCCCAAGTAGATAGTACCCGACGTCTGCTCAAACTTTTGACATACTTTGCCGCGTCATCATTCTTCTCCCAAGGTCTACAAGCAGATACCCGAGCAACACTAGATCTCCTTGTATTTACTTCATCCTTGTTCTTAAGGAAGTTTTCAAGTGACATTGGAGAATGCCTCTTTCCAAACTGCCGAAGCGTTGTAAGTAGTGCATGCTTATCAAGATTGTCATCTTCTGCTCAGACTTAGCTTCACTTGATTCTGAATTGAATGATTCAAATGCATCACGGTATGCTCCAAGTTCGGCATCACCATCATTTCCTTCTAGGTGATTAAACAAGTCTGCAAATTGATACCCAAGACATTGAGCGAAGCGTGTAAGCTCTCTTACAATGTCTTCCTCTGTCTGCTTTAACATATCTAGTTCTACTAGTTTCCCAAGTAGTACTCGGATCACTTGACACTTTCCACAGGGAAGAGCATCTTCCGGAAGGACAGTTTCACTTTCAATTCCATGAATGATGTTAGGTATGACATGAGGAAGCGATGGCCTTGACTTGATGATTTTCACATTGGTATTCAACTCCTCAAGCACAGGATTTAGAGGTTGTTTTCCTGTATAGAATATCAAATTCCAACCTTCATGATCCAGATATAGGTGTTCTAGAAAGAACTCCAACATGGAAGGATCTCTATATGCCCAAATCAAGTTGATCCGTCGGCTGTCCTTGTGTGCTCTGATGACCGAAAGTGCTGGTGTAATCCCAATACCCGAAGCCACTAAGATTTGATTATCAAAAAACCGGGCATTATTGTAAGGACTACTGAACGGACCACATACCCATACAGGCCTAACTGTATCTCGTTGAAGTGCCCTATGAACCTGTTCAGTCCAATCGCCAGTGCGTAGCATAAATACCTGTCGTCGTCTTTCATCATCAGGATGCTCAAAGAGCGAGAATGCATGCCATTGACTCTTATCCACCCAAGGTAAACAGACATACACGAAGCCTCCATTCTTAGCACTAGACTGTTGGAATCGGTCACTACATGGTCATCTGAACACCGCTAGGGAGTGTGTGAAATTTTGTTGTCTCAATCAGCTCGGTCATGTAAAACGATACATACAAAGAGTCCAGTGTATATAGACAAATACAGAACCCCAATATGTATGCACAAAAGCCTCCGTTTGGTACAGCCGACGGAGGAACATGAAAGCACATACCCTGAATAAATAAGTGCGATATTATGAGATGTGTCAGACTAACTTGCAAAAAAATGAACACATGATATGTACAAATGATCAAGCTAGCAACACATCATGATATACATAACAGAATGATCAAGCTAGTTACACATCATGATACACATAACAGAACTAAAGCATACTCACGATGGCAAAGAGATAGAATAGATAATGAAGAGCTTTTCGAACCTCGTACGGGAGTGCCTTCTTCCAATACAACATTGGAAAACAGATTAGTGGAGTACCAATCACAACTATGAGACCACTCAACCCAGTCCTTGTTTGATACACGAGATTTAGATCCCCTGCAATCCAAATCTTAATAGATGAAAGAATGTATGTATCCATACATCAAATGCTATATATCTTCCACAATAAGCATGTAACTCATGATTATCTTTTGTCATGTGCATGCTAAAGACTCCTCAATACAGGCCCTACACTTGGTTAAGAAAACCAGAATCATTGGTGGGTAAAGACTGAATGCTGACATACGAGACATGGCCAGACAGAAGAGTTGGCCTGCACCAATAGCAACCACTGGACGATACTGCAATTGTAGTATGAGAGAGAAGGATATTGTAATTGTCAGTATCAAATTGAGGTATGTGCATATGATCTGTGCACATGTGAAAGTGTGCATATGATATGTGCACATGTGATATGTTGTGTCCATATGAACATAGTACTTACCGCCCCATTGATTAAGATGACACCATTTTCAGTATTTGTTTCACTGCCAACATCAATAATATTCCCAGAAGTAGGATCTCTTAATCCGATCGGTGCGTAACTAAATGTAAGTACTAAAACATAGACAACGCATAGGATTTGTGCCAACTTTACACTCCAGAACGTAGGTAAATATTGCATACAAATACTAGCAGTTTTTGATGTTTAATTAGCTGATCTGTTTGTTAAATTTGTACTGTTTGTTATCATTGATCCTCGGGCTACCCTTTTAGAAGAATTAGATTGCTCCTCCTTCTTAACTAGATTGATACTACTAGTACCAATTAGTGCCTTCTCTTCGTTTGAAAATGATACCCTTGATTTGCTATTGTTGTTATTGCGACGACTACCATTTGATGCTGAGATATCAATTACACCCTCACACTCATCACATAAACACATATGGTCGATGTTTATTTAATTTATTGAGGAATAATGGATCTTGCAATTGCAATTCGGTGTCGAGTAATTTGGTTGCTTCCTCCTCCTCTGTTGCCGCCGACATCTCTTTTAGCGGTATACCTTCTTCACTTCAACTGAAGTCATTATATATTATGATAAAGTTGCAATTATTATATGATAAAGAAGTTGCAATGTAGTTGGGCTGTTCCAATATAATATTGCAATGATCTAAAGCACAGTATTGATACACTTACTGGTTAGTGGTTAGGGAGTAATCAGTAATCTACAGTGGTAGCGCTTCTGAACGAGGATACCTAAGACACAATCCTGTCCCAGCGCAGTTGAGTTGGGCCTATTTACCCAATAGGTATTCGGTTTTGGATGGACACATTGATAAATGCTCGAGATGTTGTTCAAGATATATGATATCAAGACGACACACCACACAAGCACTGTTCAACCTCACCAATGCCACTTTCATTTAGTTTCACTAATCTATCATAAAACTTACAAACACATCACACAACATCGTCAATCAAAATCAAACTACAATAAACTACAATACAAACTAAACATATCATTATTATCATATCATGTCATCGAACAATAACAACAACGATATCGAATCAGCTGTACCACCCGAATCTGCAACAGCAGCACCATCCGTTAGGGAAGATGCAACACAATGGATCATCCCAACATTCAAAACAACATCTGATGAACCTCAATCATCAACAATTAATAAGATCATCGCTCCCATCGGCCTTGCAATTGGTGCCGCTGCCCTTGTCGTAGGAGCAGTTGCATTAGCAAAGGTGAATGATCAGCCCACTCTTCCCTCAAATGATAGCAGTACATTATCTTCAAACTTTGGTGTACTAAACGAACCAGTAATGATGGATAAATCTACTACTCTTGATACCATTCAACAACGTGGTACTCTCAACTGTGGTAAGATATTTTGTGCACAAGATATGCACTTTTTATTTCATGTGTATGTCTATCCTCATACCCTAACACCCACCATTTCTATGTATTTATAGGTATCGTCTTATCACCAGGTTTCGCTGAAGAACAATCAACGCCGGATACATATGAAGGCTTTGACGTCGATCTATGTCGTGCCGTAGCCGCTGGTATCTTTGGTGTATCCGAGGATAAAGATGAGTATATTGATTATACTCCCGTGACATATGCAGAACGTTTTCCAACATTGCAATCCAAGAAGGTTGATATGTTGGCCGCATCGACTACTCATACAATGGAACGTGATGTATACATTCCTGAGATTGAATCAGGTTTATCCTTCTCTGTACCATATTACTACTTCTATCATGCCTTTGCTGGGACACCCGATAAAGTAGCCTGTGCTGATAGTATGAATGTTGAAGGGGATTGTGCAGATCTCAAGGTATGTGTTGCCGACGGTACAACCACACTAGTTCAGTTGGAGGACATGATCCCAGGAACTAACATACTCATTGAGCCAAGTAACAAGGAAGCACTTGCTTCGTTACTTGCTGGTAAGTGTAACACAATCTATGCCGGGACAAACGAAGTTGCCGAGGCAGTGAAGGAGATGACAAGCCAAGGAGAGTCAGTTGTCATAGGAACTGAACAGGTAAGCACAGTGTTTGCATCTCTTTGTGTGTGTGTATTCTTGAACAACACACGACAATGTATCTTTTTACTCATATGATATGTCATCTCAAACTAACCCTTCCACCGTCTCCTCTCTGCTTAGTTCAACCATGAGCCCATCGCTTTAGTCACTCATGAAGAGGATGCAGTATTTACTGACTTCGTTCAATGGATATTACAAGCCCTTCTAAACGCCGAAGAACAAGGTGTTACTCAATCATCATACCTCAAGGTACCTCCATCTGACTTGTTTGGAGACCTCTATGCTTTAAGCTTCCAGAGTGCCATCAGGGCAGTCGGCAACTATGATGAGCTATATGAACGTAGTCTTGCTAAGATTGTTCCACGTTCGGGATTGAATGAGCTAAATCAAGGTAGTACGGGCAGGATTCTCGGTGGGGAATTGGGTTCACTTGATAAACAGGGTCCTCTCTTTCATAACGGATCGACACTTGACAGTATCAAGGCCAAAGGCTTTGTTTCTTGTGGTGTTAATGTACGAGCAGGCTTTGCTGAGTTCGATCACACAACAAATACATGGTCGGGTATGGATGTAGACCTCTGTCGTGCTCTATCGGCTGCAATCTTTGATGGCGTATCGGATAATGTGGTGTATCATTCATTAACAGCAACCGATCGGTTCGAAGTGTTGGCTAGCGGACTGATTGATGTGCTGCCTCGTCTCACTACTCATACATATGAGCGAGATATTCGTGAACCTACTACCATGATGGGATTCTCTTTCTCCAAGCCTTACTTCTACGACGGACTAAGTTTCTCTGGAGTTGCACCATATGGTCAATGTGCTAACGATCTAGACTTCGAGTCGGATGAATGTCTAGGCCTCAAGATCTGTGTCAATGATGGTTCAACCACAATAGTCCGTACCAGAGAACTCTTCCCTGAAGCAAACATTGTTCCTACGCCAACAGGCAACGATGCTATTGAGGGCTTAGTATCTGGAGAATGTAATGCTCTTGCAGGTGGCAGTCATGATCTTGCGAGGGCTTCTATTTTGCAAGCAGGAAATGTCCTCAACTACGAGATTGGAGACGTTCGATACTCAAAGGAACCATTGGCGATTGTTACTCGTATGGATGACCCAGTTTGGTCTGATTTCGTATACTGGGTCGTTGAGGCTTTATTCATTGCCGAAGAGCGAGGTCTAACCAAGGCTACTGCCATGGAAATGCCAACTACTAATCTCTTCGGGCCTCTCTTTAGAGATATGTTACAAAATGCCGTGTCAGTTGGAGCATACAATGAGCTTTACAATCGTAACTTGGAAGATATTGTACCTCGGGCTGGTTTGAATCTGTTGAACACTGGGTCTCAGCCTCAGCTGTATCCCTTGCCTGGACTTGCATTTGACCAAGGCAATTAGTCAGTCTTTGTCTCATTAATCTCCATACATACATAACTATAATAACTGTTTTGATACTACAAAAATGATGTTTAATTCTGCTGCTAGTTGCCCATGCTGTTCATTGCCAAGTAGTCTTTTCATCTATCTTACACGACTGTTGCAAAGCACCAAGACAATACAGTATCTCTGGCATAAGTTTCATCCACTCGATTTACATACCCCACTTTTTGTTGTACATTCTCTACACAATGGGGATTTGTCAATAATCCCTCTTCAACTACCTCATCAAATGCATTTCTTGTTTGAGATCCCGGATTCATATCATCTAACAATATAACACCTCCCTTTCTGGTATATGCGGCGGCGGCAACAATATCTGGCTTAGCTTCAAAGTATCGATGCCCTCCATCTACGGAAAAGAAGTCACATAAATCATTTGGATTCTCAGCAAAGTAACTTTTTACTGTTCGTTGAGATTTCCCCTCGATTACATTCATTTTACCGGGATATAAAGTATCCACATACGAAGCAGCAGTTGAACTATACTCCCACGTCATTAGATCAAACATTGTCATGTGGACATCATCTATACCTGCTAATGCAGCTAAAAAGATTACAGCCGAATGACCACCATTTAATCCAATCTCACAAACATGATGTGTATTATCTAAAGATCTAATCCAATCATAATAATATGTCGCTTGCAATGGTCTATTACCAATATGCGAGTTACCTTCCCAAGCTCTATTCTTTAAGAAATTGTACCCTGCAATCTTTTGATCTTTATAATGATCCATAATATATGTTGTCAGCCCCTCCATGCTTGCCATTAACAAGTCATGCTCCCGGTACGATGATACATCATTACAATATAGACAGCAAGTATTCTCTGGGCTTGTACAAGGTACACAACATTCTCCATTGCCATTGATATCATCTGTAGCAATTGTAAGTGCAGACGGGGGTTTGTAAACTATAGATTGAGGATCTATTAACCCTCCCTGTTGTTGTTGCATTGGATGCATTATTGTACCAAGTAAGCCTCTTCGTAATTGATTTGTAGTAGTATTGTCATTATTATTCTTTTGCAAGATGCTAAGTACTGCAAATAATGCAAGTAGGCATAATGCCACTAAAGAAGATAGTTTGGTTAAGATTTGCATGCTGATTGTGATAATACCACCTATTTAGCTATTCGATGGCGGTAGATGTCTCATCATAATCCAATAATGCTTTTTTTAAAAACAATGACCCCGGTATCCTGTGTCTCAAAAGTCAACAACAAGGACATCATCTCAGAGAGCGTGTGTAAACCGGGGTCTATGCCAAACTTCATGACGATAATATGGGCGTTAATACTTCAAGTAATATGTTAACAAGTATGAAACTCATGATGTGCTGTATTAGTTAACCTTTCTATTATTCTGTTTTCCGATTTATATCAGTACATCATCCTTGTCAAGGTTAAGTAGCTCATAGAATTTATCCGGGAGAGTTATATTTGCAGATACTGTACTCTCATCCTCCAACAGTAGATGATTGAACTGAATAGAATTAGAGCATAAAAACATACCCAACTTTCGTGACTCTTTTGCCAATGTACTACCTCCATCATATTTGGAATCACCGACAATCGGACATGATAAACAATAAGAAAGATGACGCCTGATTTGATGATTTCGTCCAGTTCTTGGTGCAAGATGAAGTAGTGATAATGTTCCCCAGGTAGGTGACCTTAGGTGACTCAACAGTAGCGAGGACTCTCCAAAGTGTCAGAGTGGATAATCAATGGTTGAGCACATATTTTGATCTACTTCTATACATCTTTGATCTTCATCCTGTTTTGGTTTACCAAATACAACTGCACAATAGCTCTTTTGTATCTCTCTATTAGCAAACATTATACTAAACTTCTTCATTGCTAGTTCAGTCTTTGCTACCAAGACACATCCGTTTGTTTTTCTATCAAGTCTGTGTATCGGTCTAGGTAGATAGATGTTGTTCGATAACAACGGCGGTGGATGAAGTATAAATGGTAATACAGATTGTAAATCTAATCTCTTTTCACCAATGGTATCAATTCCTTCTGGTTTGTTTACTATTGCAATGTGTTCATCTTCATATAATATAATCTCATTAGCAGAATGTTGTTGTATATGTGCATAGCTCGATGGAGGCTCAACATACTCGGTATAAGATTGTGGATAGAATTCACTTGCAACTCTACTCCGTATGGCTAATATATCACTTTCTCGTAGTGTAGTTGTTTGATTGACGATAATAGACTGGTCGTCATCACGTAGTACTATCAATCTACCATGTTGAATCGCTCTACGAGCTTGAGACCGTGATGGAAATAAAATTGGATCAATCTCAGAGAGATGTTGATGCAGTGGCGGCGGTATATCATCAGGATATTGTGATGCTTTATAAGGTTCATAGTAGTGATCAACATTGTACTTTATTGCAAACAGAGATGATGATGTGTGAATTTTGCTGAGATGAACTTTCTTGTAAAGAGGTTCAGAGAATAGTCATTAAGAAAACACGCGTTCTACTGAAAAGTAGGGTACCATATAAAGTTCTCAGCGACAATTGACGGCCATTTCTATCTATTCAGTACT
>Ga0214479_100386_pt1 | contig 27050 bp, 26 predicted proteins | sample M1_20Mar14CPVII9_5_FD_165054 | JGI IMG/M metagenome (GOLD analysis project Ga0214479, IMG submission 165054) | Marine eukaryotic communities from Monterey Bay, California, United States - M1_20Mar14CPVII9sort6BwellE14 | ecosystem: Environmental > Aquatic > Marine > Unclassified | place: USA...
CATCATCATCATCTAATATCGTAGTATCAGTTATTTGTGGTGTGTCCCTAAACGTTGGTTGATTCGTTGCATAGAAATCCATTATACAACCAAAGATTGGTGTTTGTAAATGTGTCCAGTGGGCTTCTGCATACTTTGTTACTGTTATAAAGTCATACCCTAGGTAGATTGACTTGATCCCTAGATCGAGATTGAATAGACTTTTGGCGAGTGGTGAACGTGCTATTAAGGTATGATCTTTGCGTGTTAGATATACTCCAGTTGTATCATTGCCACTGCTGTCGTTATTGTTATTATTGTCTAATTCAATCTCTTTATCATCCCCATCTTCCAAGATGACTGTATCGACACTATCTGAATTATGACCTAAAACTAACCGACCATTTGGAATGAATTTTAATGATTCAGGGTTGGGTGTTTCTGCAGTTTGAATAAATAGAGATCTTTTCTGTTGATTGAGTTGTGATGTTATTACCGATGATGATGTATTGGTCAAGATGGGAGATAGATGTTGTCCAACAATGTAAAGTTAATGGAGATACCATTTGTTGATTGATTATCATTACAGCTGATGTGGTTGAGATGGCTCTACTCGACGATGGTATCGATGAGTTAGTAGACAATCTTCTAAATTGACGAACAATAATCATCCGGTTATTGGATAGTATTGATGTAGCCATGTTGAGATTATGTGATTGGTTGGGCTTTTGCAAGAGTGATATTATATGATAGATCTTTGCAGGTATTAAGATTGAAGATCTGGAACTTCAAGAGCGTCGTAAACAACAGCAATTAAAAGAACGCTATTATCTAATCCAGCAGATATATGGCAGTTATTAGACAACGAACCTCTAAATAAACCTATTATTGTAGTACCTAATAGTGCCTCCTCAATGATTGATTTGTTAGGATTTAGGATACCAAAAAATTATGAGAGTGCGATCCGAGATTTGTTGTTTAATTTGTATTGCTAGAGTTGATATACGATAGTTGATATGTAGAGTGTCGTCGGGCTATTGGCTATCGTTAAGAGTTGTTGAAGAGTAGATACTAGTATGATAGAGATTGTCAATGGTATATGATTGAAATTAAGAGCTTTACTGCAATCAACGTGTGCCATATAACTAAATCTAAAAGCTAGGTAGTAGCCCAGTGATTTATGATTGACGATAATGATGAGGAATTGGGACATGGTAGTCACCTCGAATCCAACATATCAAACACAAGTAATAATTGGAAATCATTAGGCTCCAAAACAAAGATAAGATTTGCAAGTCAACGATCTGACGTCAATAATGATGAATTACGTGGTATAGTAGCCACACCGTTAGATGTTGATGTTGCCAAACCAATGGCACCTCGTGCGCGACTATTAAAGAATATACAAACTGAGGTTGAAGATGTTGCTAAAGTTGGATTGCCAATGGGAGCAGCAGCACAGCAGTTGTTTAAACGATCGGTATCAACATCACAGCATCAGGAAGAGGAGGGTATTGGTAGCGTTCATGATACCAATGGATTTGGTATTGATGGTAGTATTGGTGGTAGTGTTGATGATAGTTTCGCTCATGACAACCCCAATCAAATGTATAGGTGAGGAGATGTTGTCTCATGGAGGATATTGTGCATAAGATATCTGCAGTTTGATGGAAAAGTTGAAATGATCTTACGCTTGCTCTTCTCTTCTCTCTGATATCATTAAGATTGGAGGCCACGAGAGGTGGAAGGGATGCTAGTTGCTTTAGAGTAAGTGTATGTATGACAATGTGCATTAGATGCAACATACTCAATTAGGACTCACTTCTCATCTGCACATTCTTTTTAGAGAACTTTACGATTCTTCAATGCATGTATTAACTGCGGAGCTATATCTGAATCAGCTACCGAACAGCATTTATATCTCGGTTTTGCAAATCCGAATCGATGGTTGATAGATTTATTCTTTTGGATGTTTAGAAAAGGATGGCTAAATGTAGTTATACTTTCTGTGTAAGACGACAACACTCTATTTGTTGCCGTTTTGATGACTTGGCCGTTTTGATATGTTTCTAACTTATCTCACATTTTTGCTGTATCCAACAATCTTAGCATATGGTACTATGCACTAGTACTCCTATTTGGTTTGTTCATCGTCTGGGCTGCAAATAGCGATCATGATTGTGTGAGAGTTGGAGGGATAAAAGCCGGAGAACTAGACCGCTCGGTGAGTATCTATTTCTTACTTTGCTCACTAGCTTCTCCTAATCTCTCATCTTTCTCTCCCATTTGTACAGCTGTTTATGGATGCCTTCTCACTGTCGTGGAATACCTTTTCAACAGTTGGATATGGCTCGACTTACCCAGCTTTAAGTAGTGAAAGTGATGGAGAAGGTGATGCAAGGTGTGTGTTCATTCACTTCCTCACTTCTTTCGAGGCTTTTATTGGGTAAGTTCTTGTAAAGAGAGGTTGGTTTCTTTATATCATATCGACTCATACAACTATTTTCTTCTTCAATATAGGGTATTGTATGCTGGATTTACGGGAGCCATATTCTTTGCAAAGTTCAGACGAATAACACAACAGGCTAGTATTAGATTCAGTGACCCTCTCACTGTTAGGTTTGGTTCTGGTGTTGATGTAGATGTTGTAGACGATGATGAGGACAAACCTGATGACAGACGAAGGAATCAATATGATAAAAAGCCCCTTGATAAGTTACGACGTGTTGCAAGAAAGGTAGGCAGACCGTCGCCTTTCCCAGTTATCACATTCAGAATAGCCAATGAAATGCATAGTGAGTGTGACATTGTGTGTATCAGATTGCCCCATATTATATGAGCTTTGACGTTTGCTAACACCATGCACCTATTCAATACGTAGGCGTCATGGGTGGAGAGATTATCAATGCACAGATTAATGCTGTCGTGCTCATCGAATCAGATAAATATGAGGATCAAGTCAGTGAGGATTTAACAAAGCAAATCAACATTGATAGAACACGGAGGGCGTCAACTAGAGATACTCCCGGCACTAAGCTACGGAAAGCTAGAAGTCAATCCAAATTGTTTGCCGTTGATTCTTCAGAGAGGACAGAACGAACAACAACATTGACAGAAAGATCAAATGAAGAACAAATGTCACTAGAGGTAGAAACAGTATCTTCTGAGGATTCAAAGAGGAGTGCCGATAGTGCTATGGCATATCTCCAGGGCTTAAATGCACTAGTTAAGGCACAGTCTCCAACCAGTAAGAAGTTGAAAATAGATGAGGAGGAGGGTAATTCTTCGAGCATCGTTCCACGGATGGTATTCACAAAGGTGAAGCTAGAAACATCTAGCCATCCTTTGTTCAAGCGGATCTGGCGCTTTAAACATATCATCAATGCCGAATCGCCTCTCTTAACTCCCCAAGCTCAGAGAGCTATTCAGAATAATCGGGGGAAGTGGCCTAAAGAATGGAATAATCACACATCAGTAAGAAGAGCTTTACGCTTTAACCAAATGGTTGTAAGCTTCACCGGCATATCTAACATAAGCGGAGCATCAGTGTATAAACAAAAGGTATATGACTATGTTGATATTGTCGTTGGATACCAATTTTGCAATGCACTCTATCGTGGAAGGAATGGTACTCTTAAGGTTGATTTAGAATTGGTGAATGATGTTATAGAACAGAATGGTGGTGGTGGAGAGCCTCTCAAATGTTATTGATACTTAAGAAGATAACTCGAAGCTATTATATATTTTATGAACTCCTATGAGTTGTATTGTCTTGTTTCAAAGACATGAGCATTCTCTGATGATGATGTTTTCGATAGCAGTAACACTTCTGAATTACCAAAATGAAATGATCGAAGTACATCCTCCCACTGCAGATTGTAATATGTTGCATATATCATCTTACCAAAGTCCCCGTGTGTTACAATCAAGATAGAAGTTTCACTATCATCATCTTCATCGCCGTTACTGGAGATCTCTTCAATACGAGATAACAATCTCTTTGCCCTATCAATCAGATTAGGGAATGTCTCAGCTCCTTGCGGATGTAGAAAGTAATTAATCTTTTCTGTAATAAGAATGTTATTAATACCACAATTTTCAATTATAGATGATGTTGGTTGTCCTGTCATTATTCCAAAGTCTCGTTCTATTAGATCATCTAATACCTGGACCTTTTGTTGTTGAGTTTTTGTTGTTGTTGATATTGATAATGTCTCAGAGAATATATTAGCAGTCTCAAATGCTCTTTGTAGTGGTGACGAGTAAACAGCTGACAGTACTGCCTTCTTATTGCTATCATTTGCAGAAGTAGATTTTGAAGTTGATTCTAATGTAAAACCAGCCTGAAGCATCTTGATTGCAACATCTTTAGCTTGCTGCCTGCCCAACTCTGTGAGTGGTTCATCTCTATGACCATTAAGTATACCATTTGAATTGTCTTGATCTTGACCATGAAGGGCAACATAAATATTCAGTACCATCTTAGTACTACTGAAAGGTAAAGGGAGACGATATTTTACTAATGGTTTTAGCACAAAACCACAGAAAGTGCACAATATTGTTGTAAGCTAGTTCTTGGGCGTGTATAACACTGATAATCAGACAATCATAGTAATTTTAGAGTGGTTATGCACGCCTACTATATTTTTATTGTGGACTAATGAGTAGTACATATAGCATACACCTTGCCAATTAGCTTAGCAAGTATTCGTCACCTGGACTGCGAGCTTTCATCACCTGTAGCCCCTACTATATAGTTACTCTTGTTGTTCAGTGTTTAGGCTTTATCTCTTTTGAGTGAACCATTCGGATGGTCATGGTCCTTTTAGATCATATGTAGACCTAGAAAGGAGTTTCTTAAGAATGAAAACTCTCATAATATTATTGCATTGCAAGTTTACTAATACTTCTGCTACTGCAATTATCATATAATGAACCAGGATAACGATGGACCGACAGGGCCGTTGGGCGAGGTACCAAAACGTCGTCGTATTGCCGAAGATGAAGAGAGCGACGACGATGATGATAACAACAACAATATGGATACCGAGCAAATTAATGACAATCAAGTAGGTGCACCTTCCTCTCAACAATCTACTACCACTACCAACAACCCTCCTCCAAATGAAGAGGAAGAGGAAGATGCAGAATTAACAAAACGACAACGTATCGAGGCACGTGCAAATGAACGACGTCGTCAACGTGAGTTACAGGCTGAGGCACGTGATTTATTAGAGGCTAGTTATCCTGGTGATGAACATTATGTTGGTAAGTTAAAATTTAATATTTGTGTAGTTTATATTGTATTTGTATGTGTTTTCGGTATTGTTTATGTTTGATTGAGGGTTTTATTGGGAGGGTTGCAATGGTGATATATATAATATGATGCCTAGTTTTGGATTATTGTTTTAAGGTGACACATCTTGTGTCTAAAAATCATGGATATAAACCATACTATACGAATATGCAGGTTTTAAATGATGTTATGGTGTGATAAAAGGGTAGTTTCCGTGCTTGATGTTCTAGGAACCTTTTATTATGCTGCATGTTTGGGAAGTTAATTTTCAGACTAAAACTCAATCCACCCACCACATACCACCATTCAACTTCTTACTTTATACAGGTGAACAAATGCAAGAGGTACCCGATCCAAATATCCTCCAAGATGATGATATGGATGCAGAACCAAGTAATGACCGAGGAGGAAGGAATGGTGATGATTTGGATGACTTTGTTGATAATGATGGAGATGATAATAATAATAATGATAGTGATTATGATACCGATGGTGATTACGTCGAGGATGTTGGTGATGCATCAGCAGCTGCCACGGCTGTATTATTTGGTAATCGTGATAATGCTCGGAAGGGTAAAAAGAAGAAGAAGAGGAACGATGACGAGGAAGAAGAAGAAGAGGGTGAAGATTTACTTGACAATGCATTAAAAGATTATCAAGCAATTGCTGCACTTGATACATATGGTCGAGAGGGTATTGATAATCGTGAATATGGTGGTATGGACCTCGAGGAACGTGCACGAGCTGAGCGTATATTAGATCAGCGTGATAGAGAGCGTGCCAAGTTGGCACAGGTGGGGGGTAGATCGCGTGGATTTTACGGTGCGCTTGAGGATCAGATGGAGGGTGAGGTTGAAGAGGAGGATGAGGATCGACTTCGACGTCGTGGTGCATTTGATCGTCGGGGTGGTGGTGGTGGATTGGATGGGGAAGGTACCGATGATGATGGTGACGAGGGCAGGAAAAAGAAGGATATGCGTCAATTACCCGACGGACAAATTTACGATGATAACTTTGAGGAACAAGAACCAGTGAATCTTGAAGCATTCGATATCCCACTACGTGAATGGATTGCCACCCAAAGGGCACGTGATGAGGTAATGCGTAAATTTCGTTTGTTTTTATCAACCTATCGTGAGGGTGCGGAGTATAGTAACCTTGTGGATGAATCGTTATTGGATGATGCGGAGATTAAACGTCGTAAACGATTATTGGCACAGACGCCACCTACGTATGAAGAACGTATTCGGCATATGTGCTCGTCGAATAAGGGAGCATTGGAAGTTTCGTATATGCACTTGGCTTCTAATGTCAATACGGCAACATTGTGAGTTTGTTGTTTTGTTTGGGTAGTTTGTTTGTTTGTTTGCCTCGTTCTCAATCTAACATGTTGTCACATTTCTTTCCACCTCTTTCATTCAGAGCCTTGTGGATTGAAGAGGCACCACGTGATGTGTTGGATGTGTTAAATGAGGCCGCCACTAAGCATACCCTGCGCTTATTCCCCAGCTATCATACTATCCGTGATGCGATTCATGTTCGTATTAGCGATGTGCCTATTGTTGATTCATTGAGGGACTTACGGCGTAGTCATTTAGATGGACTTGTGAAGGTGGCAGGAGTGATCACACGTCGGTCAGGTGTGTTCCCGCAGTTGAAGCTTGCATATTATGACTGCATCAAATGCAAGTTTACTATGGGTCCAAATCGAGTTGAGGATACAACATCACACTCCAGTGGTCCCGAGAGCAGCAAACGTGATGTTTCAGAAATGCATTCTCCAACAATGTGTCCCAATTGTGAGTCAGAAGGTCCCTTCAAGTTAAATGCAAGTCGGTCACGTTATCGTAACTACCAGCGTATCAATCTGCAAGAACGTCCAGGGTCGGTACCACCTGGTAGAGTTCCGCGGACAAAGGAGGTGGTATTTCTTGATGATTTGGTTGATACCGCTCGGCCAGGAGAGGAGGTGGAAATTACCGGTGTCTTCTGTTCATCATATGATTATCACCTCACGTCTAGATCTGGATTCCCAGTGTTCCAAACGTATGTTTCGGCCAATCACATTCGTAGTAAGGAAGATGCAAGTAGTGCATCCAATCTATCTGAGGCAGATAGGAAGGTCATCCTTGAATTAGCCGCTGATCCTAACATTGGCAAGCGTATCGTTGCAAGTATTGCTCCTTCCATTTACGGTCATGAGCATGTCAAGATGTCCTTGGCTATGTCTCTGTTCGGTGCCGTGCCGAAAAATGTTGACGACAAGCATCGTATTCGTGGAGATGTCAATGTGTTGCTACTGGGAGATCCAGGAACGGCCAAGAGTCAGATGTTAAAGTATGCCGAGGCAACTGCACCAAGGGCTGTCTACTCCACGGGCAAGGGTGCTAGTGCTGTGGGGTTGACAGCAAGTGTACAAAAGGATCCATTAACAAAGGAGTGGACACTTGAGGGTGGAGCTTTGGTACTTGCTGATCGTGGTGTATGTCTCATTGATGAGTTTGACAAGATGAACGAACAGGACCGAACGTCGATTCATGAGGCAATGGAACAGCAGAGTATCTCGGTATCAAAGGCCGGTATTGTCACAAGTCTCCAGGCTCGTTGCTCTGTTATTGCCGCTGCCAATCCCATCGGAGGACGATATGACTCCTCCTGTACACTATCTGAGAATGTAGAACTGACTGATCCGATTCTGCAGCGTTTTGATTGTTTGTGTGTTCTTCAGGATACTGTTGATCCTGTTGCTGATGAACGACTTGCCTCGTTTGTTACTGAATCTCATATGATGAGTGTCCCCACTAGGTAAGTTTGAATGTTGTGCACATGAATGTGTATGTAGTGTTTTACAACTTCACTAGTGTTTATACTCACCCTCATTTGGCAAAACTTTGAACTATACAATACACAGTGATGTCGTCAGAGGAGCAGCTTTAGCAGCTGAACGAACTCGTTTAGAACCTGTTGATGGAATCGACTCAGGAGATTTGATCCCCCAAGCTCTTCTCCGAAAGTACATTCAATATGCTCGTGCCAATTGCCGTCCAGCACTCCGTGGAGGTACTTTCGATCAGGAGAAGATTGCCTCTCTTTACGTACAACTTCGTAAAGAGTCAACATCATCTGGTGGTGTGCCAATTGCTGTTCGTCATATTGAATCTATCATGAGAATGGCCGAGGCACATGCCAAGATGCACCTACGTGACTATGTCCGTGATGATGATATGGATGCTAGTATTAAGATGATGCTTGAAAGTTTTATCAGTGCTCAAAAGTTTAGTGTCCGTAGAAGTTTACGTCGTTCGTTTGCCAAGTTTTTGAGCTCAGGCGAAGATAGAGTTCACTTACTCTTGCATATTCTAGCAGAACTAATGCGGAATGAAACGACGTATCAAAAGATTCGGCATAAACAATCGAAGGATTATGAAATGCCAGCTCTGTTGGAGGTACCATTGGAGGAGTTTGAGAGTCGGGCAAGGGATCGTAGGATTTATGATGTTGGAGAATTTTGCAAGTGCCAAGAATTCTTGTCAGAGGGGTATAGCCTGGATACTAGGCGAAGGGTAATTGTCAAGGGTAGTGACGGTGTTGTACGTTGATAAGTCTTAAATTAAAATGACATTGAGAGGCAGGGGTTTACTACTATCATCTCTATCTATGTAGCAACTCCCTCCTTTATGGTATCCTTACGGTATCCTCGCAGTAGTAAAAAATCCATGAGAGTTTGAGAGCCGAGTGCCGAGAAATTAGCATACTACGTTACGATAACGTACTGTATAGTAATCTTTGCTCATCTGATACATATACCATGCCATCATTGAAGGAAGTAGATACTATGAATACAACTGCGGCGGCGGCGGTAGCTCAGCAGCAGCAAGAAGAATCTTCATCCGGTGGCGGCGGATTACCGACCCACAACAAAAATGATGACTCAACAATAAACGGTGCACCATCCATTGCAATAGCAAAGAAGACTACAACCAATGATACATTAACACAACAACAACCATCAACAATAAAACAAATAATACAATACGAAGATCCATCAAAAGTACCACCAGATGAAACATCTTTTACTACCAAACCACACTTTTCTACACAGAATGGATTTCATGTAAATTTATCTAATTTTGATTTATCATTTCGATGTCCAATTTGTTGTGAGATATATACAAATCCTGTAGTATTAGTTTCTTGTATGCATAATTTTTGTAGTTTATGTATTCGTAATCATTTAAGAACTACGTATACTGGGTGAGTAGAGTTTTATTTGGTTATTGAGTTTGTGTATGTATGAGTTTGTTTGTGATTTTGATGTGCACATATCTTATGCTCTTTATGTACCCCTCTTCTCTATATCCTACTAAATATAACAGCATGAAACGTAAAGCAGATTGTCCAATATGCAATGTAGAAGTGAAGTTACCAGGTACAAGTGGATATGAAAAGGCTATTATACCAAATAAACATTTATCACAACAAGTTAACTTATATAAATCATGCGGTGTTAGAGATGAGATACGATCAAGCTTAGTCCGTTTGGATGTATTGGAACAGGAGAAAAGGTTGGGCAAGTTTGATAGTGTGGTTGGTGTTGGTGGTGTGGAGGACGAGCTGGGTAATGGAGGAAGTAAGAAGAAAAAGAGAGATGGAAATGAAGAGAAAAGTTTGAGATGTTCCAAACGTTCACGTGGCCAGACTACTTCTACTGCCGCCGCTGCAATGAAGAAGTCTAATGATTCATCTGATGATGATGATGACAATAAAGATGAAGACTATAAAGATGACAATGGTGATGACGAAGACTATAATGATATCAACAACTCGAAAATGCCAGCTTCTTCTTCTTCTTCTTCTTCCACCAACCAAGCAACAACAAACACCAAGCTCAAACGTAAACCACCCGTGAGTTATCACAATATGAATAAGAAGAAATTAATTGAATTATGTTCAAAAGAAGGATTAGATGTTACCGGTAATGAAATACAGTTGAAACAACGACATTCCGACTTTATCATTTTGTATAATAGTGAATGTGATTCTGACCAACCAAGGTCGGTTAAGGAACTTGTTAAGGAGTTGAAGAGTAGGGAGAAGCATATCAAGGTATGTTTGTGTGTGCTTGTATATTTCGTCGTATGTCATTAAAGGAACACCAGGCTACTTTCAATTGTACTTCTTTTACTAACTCATCGTTATGCCTTCTTCACTCCTGAATCTATTAACTTCTTCTTTCAGATTGAAGCAAATAAAACAATTCCAAAGAAGCAGAGTAAATTCATGAAGAATCTTAGCAGTACCTTAGGGGCATTCAATGATGGGAGTATAGATAGACCAACAAGTGGAGATGCTTCATTTGATACCAAGCTACAGACTGGCTTTGCGGCATTGATTGCAAATGCCAGGAAGAGGAAGAAGGCAGCAGCACCATCCTCCTCATCGTCAGCTGCTGCCGCCGCTGCTAAAAGTGTACATCATGGCGATCATACTGTGAATGGCAGTGGAAGTCCACATGAGCTAACGAATGGTGATGGTGATAAAGAGGCAGCTGCAGAAACTCTACTACTGAATAACAAGGCTGAAGAAATGAGCAACGACAAGGGTGATAATGTTACATCACCCACTGGTGCATCCATTGATTCTGACAAGACTGTCGAGACACCAAATAAGTTATGTCAAATGAAGAGTACGAAACAACCACCCAAGCGGCAGTCTTCATCAACAAAGACAAAGTCCACCAATGCCAAGAAGAAACAAGCTCCCAAATCTGCCAAAAAGGCCGCTTCCAGAATTATCAGTTATGGTCCATGGTGAGAGTATCGCTCGTTCCTTATATATGTATTTCTTGACTTTGCCTCTGACACTCTTCTTCTAATCATGACTGCCTACTACTAGGACGTGCAATGTTTGCACATTTGAGAACTTGAGAAACACATCAAAGGTGGGACCGTGTGAAATGTGTAACAATCAACGTCCTAAAGATACTCTTCCTTCAATAACACAACCAAAAGATGATGTAGAAGTTGTCAATATCGATTGCTAGTATTGTTGAAAGATAAGAGAAGTAACAACATGGTGTGAATGTTCTCTGCACGCAAGGTGACGACAGGTACGCTAATTCTATTCGATGAGGTAGACAGAGCTAAAACTGGAGCTACGGTCTCCTGCCTAAAGCTCTGAACAAACGGTACAGCAAAGACTGTCCTCTCTTCGCTCTCTAGTATGAGATATGTCGAATCATCGAACCATATAAGTAATGCAGTAGAATCAATCACACGATGTTTTCCAAAGATTAATTCTTAGATTACTTGTCAAGTTTTCTATTCTTCTAATCTCTAGACTCCTAATATTTATTACCCCCATTTAATACAAACAAACAAATTAATGAGTTGCTTCTTGTAGATTGATTCTTCTTTTACAAGTCAAAAGCAAACTCTTGAGAGTAGCACAAAGCAGCATCTATGAATGACACTCCTCCGTATACTACTCGTTATTAACCCCCAATTACTTAATATTTCCCCAAATGATTATCCCCGTTTTTGACTGGCTAGCATGCTAGTATTAATCACAGTCATAAGTGTGGAACGAGCATCTCTTTATAAGCAAGACACATTAGATCCACAGCAGCCCAATATTCCCCACATCATACAGCCTTAACCCACTATGGTAGCTGAGTGATATTAGATTGGGAAGTTCACCAGATTTGAAATGAAGGCGTATAATGAACGTACAAAAGTTTCACCCTCATCTACCTGTTGAACTCGAAAGACAAATGCAATCCAATTAAACAGATACATTAGAGTTGACGGCCTTTGTTTTTTATTAGGTGAACCCCGCCCACCGGCAGCACTTATTAAACCCACATCCAAGGTATGCTGAACAATCAAGAGAAGAACATGTCCAATTTTTGTTGCATCGTTTACCATTACCAAATCTGATTCTTTCCTCTGATCCATCTTTATACAATGTCACGCCTATATTGGGAAACTCAGCACCCCTAACTTTGGCCCAACAACCATCCAAACTATTTGACGAGAAACACCAACCTACCCCGTCACCATCAGCACCCCAACGTTTAATTCTACCACCGTTGGTTTCATCCCACAGTGTAAAATAATCTACACCAAGAGCGTCATTGCCGTGATTGTTGAGTTCATACTCATCCGGTTCTCCTCCTGCAAGTGTAAATGTGTGTCTTGGGCAGCCACCGGGCTTATCCATATGAGGTATCCAAACCTGTGTCAAACCACCTCTCTTCACATCAAGCGACACTTGTGAAGTAGTTTCCTCTCCATTCTTACCCAACTGACAATCCGCAGAAAACATATACTCTTGAGTAACACACATATTCGTAGACTTCTTGCATACTTTGTTCGAAGGGCAGTGACTGTTGCTTGTACAGCGACAAGTCTTGTCGGAAGGGCGGCAAAAGCCAGAAGCACAACGAGCATTGATAGCGCCTCCATTGTCTGCACAACTTTGTCCGTATCCCAGGCCAGAGCTGTAGCACTTGTTGTCAGTGTGGCATACTTTGTTTGATCCACAGTGACTGTTGTTAGTACAGCGGCAAGTCTTGTCGGAATTGCGGCAAAAGCCAGAAGCACAACGAGCATTGATAGCGCCTCCATTGTCTGCAGCGCAACCTTGATCGTATCCCAGGCTAGAACTGTAGCACTTGTTGTCAGTGTGGCATACTTTGTTTGATCCACAGTCATTACCATCATCACATCCACACTTGTTGTCTGAACTGCGGCAAATACCAGAAGCACATCGATCGTTTAATGCAGACCCATCCTCTGCTGTACAATCTTGGTCATCATCAATAGACAAACCAGACGTGTAGCACTTGTTGTCTGTATGACATACTTCACCTGATGAGCAGTGACCATTGCTTGAGCAGCCACACTTGTTGTCTGAAGTACGGCAAAAGCCAGAAACACAGCGTGAGTTTAGAGCATCTCCATTGTCTGCTGCACAATTTTGTCCTTGACCCAGGTCAAAGGTATAGCACTTATTGTCTGTATGGCAAACTTGACCTGAAGGGCAGAAGCCTGAAGCACAGCGGGGGCGGGAGCTGTTGTCGGTCTAAAGTAGCACAAAGTATGAGCAGGAAGTGAATGAAAATGAAAGTATTAATGAGATGATTTTAGATTGAGAGACATACGAACATCAATCAAGTATGAGAAGAAGAATGGGAGTCTACTTACGAGAAAGACTTTACCAGCACGAGCCCCTCCGTTAATAACATTAATAGTCATACTCTCATGATAATTGACAGTTGTTGCCTCGTGCTTGTAGACACCTCCACCTCCTCCACCACCGCCATATCCTGTGTAGTAAGAGTGCAAGGAGTGTCATTTGTTTATAAGACTGGATTAGAATGAGAGATCAAGAAAGCATGGCTAAACAAATGAGACAAATAACCTCTTACCTCTATTCCTTCCTTGACCTCCACTTCCACCCCTTGCTTCAATCTTTGCACTTGAACCAGCAGTAAGTGTACATGCTGAAAAACTGATAGATCCACCCGAGCCTGCTCCACCGCCAGCCAACATACTGGAATGAGCATGAATGCGAATCAAAGACATTAGTTTTAGCTGTGAACTGAAGCAGGGTTAAGCACAACAAACAAAATCCAATACTTACCTTCCATTATTAGGTCCTCTCCCTCCATTACTTCCATTGGCATAGATATCACCATTAAGTACAATCTCTTCTGAGTAAAAGATTATGGCTGCTCCTCCAGCACCTCCTGCCCCACCATTAGTACTAGGTGATCCAGCACCACCACCTCCACCACTACCAGGACGTAGTAGTGACAAAGGTAGAGTATCATCATACTTGGAACCTGAGTTGCCACCATAATTGCAGCAAATTTCACCTCCTCGACCACCACGACCAGCTACATCACAATGAGATCGATCAACCAGACAACAAGTAAGTGAGACAAGCAGAACAAATGAACAGAAAGACATACAAGAACAATAACTTACCATGTGAACCACCACCACCTCCTGAAAGGTTACCACTAAATTCCTTTCCCCCCTGACCATGACCATTTGTATCAGGTGGACTCTCTCCAGGCAAGGCCCATGCTCCACGAGCTGTAACAGACGCAACAGCACCAGCATAACCACCACCAGTACCATTTATTTCTCCGTCAATTTGAGTACGTTTGGACTTAACAATGAGCGTACCAAGGACATTCACAGTTTGACCGGGGGCAATGATAAAGTTATTAACATCCTCAAAAGTGGTAGTACCATCACGAGCAAACTGTGCACTAACATCAGTAATGATGCCATTACTATTGATCAAGATGAGGTTGCCATTTTGAGCAACAGTCAAATCACCAGCAGAACCATCAGACTCGACTCCTGAAATGGCATTACAACTTGTAGAAGACGACACAATACTTGGAAGAGGGTAGCACTTGTTGTCGCCATTGGCACCAGAGTAGCAAGCTTGACCTGATGAGCAGTCATCAGTTACAAGGCACTCAAGACCACACTTGTTATCAGTACTGCCACAAAAGCCAGAAGCACAACGGGCATCGACATTATCTCCGTTGACTGATGAACAATCTTGCCCAATTGACAAACCAGAGCTGTAGCACTTGTTATCACTATGACATACTTCACCTGATGAGCAGTCATCAGTATCATCACATCCGCATTTGTTGTCTGAGCTGCGGCAAAGGCCAGAAGTACAGCGGGCATCGACGTCATCTCCATTGTCTGCTGCACAAGCTTGTTCGTAAGACAAACCAGAGCTGTAACACTTGTTATCACTATGACATAGTTCACTTGATGAGCAGTCATCGTTATCATCACATCCACACTTGTTGTCTGAGCTGCGGCAAAGGCCAGAAGTACAGCGGGCATCGACGTCATCTCCATTGTCTGCTGCACAAGCTTGTTCGTAAGACAAACCAGAGCTGTAGCACTTGTTGTCGCTATGGCAAACTTCACCTGATGAGCAGTCGTCACTCTTTAGGCACTCAACAGCACACTTGTTGTCTGAAGTACGGCAAAAGCCTGAGGCACAGCGAGAATTCTTGTCAAGAGGAGTCGAAGTATCCAAGTAGGATGGATGACCGCAGCTGTCTTCTAGTTCAAGGTTGTCAATCTTAATTAAAAGTGAGGAGGAGAAGTTTAGGACATGATGTAAGTGTCAATGAGATGATTATTTGAGAGACAACGAACATCAATCAAGTATGAGAAAAAGAATAAGAGTCTACTTACGAGAAAGACTTTACCATCACTTCCTGCAAATCCAGCACGGTAACTTGGATCATCAGAGTCATAACCATTACCACGAGCCCCTCCATCAATATTGATAGTCATACTGTCATCATAATTGACAGTTGCTGCCTCGTGCCAGTAGACTCCGCCGCTGCCTCCACCACCGCCATATCCTGTATAAGTAGAGTGTGAGAGTGTCATTTATTAAGATTGAATTAGAATGAGAGATCAAGCAAAAGCATAGCTAAATGAGACACATAATGTCTCTTACCATATCTACTTGCTTGACCTCCATTGCCACCCTTTGCTTCAATCTTGGCACTTGGTCCGGCAGTAAGTGTACATGCCGAAAAACTAATAGATCCACCCGAGCCTGCTCCGCCACCACCCAAAAAACTGGAGTGTTATGAATCAAAGACAAGAGTTTTAGTTGTGAACTGAAGCAGGGTTAAGCACAACAAACAGATGAGCTACTTACGCGTCATCAAGTCCTTGTAGTCCATCACTTCCATTGGCAGTAATATTACCATGAAGTACAATCTCTTCAGAGTAAAAGATTATGGCTGCTCCTCCAGCACCTCCAGCTCCACCATTAGCCTTAGTATTTCCAGCTCCGCCACCTCCACCACTACCAGGAAGTAGTGTTAAAGGCAGAGCATCATCATACACATCACCTGGACTTCCTCCTTCATTGGCACTATTTGAACAAACTCTACTTCCATTGTGTTGTTTGCAAGCTAACTCACCTCCCCAGCCGCCATTACCAGCTACATGCCAATGAGATTATAATTATAAGTGAAGTAAGTGATAAGTTAAGAACATAACAGCAGTAGGACTCAAGTCCAATAACTTACCATGTGAGCCACCACCTCCTCCAGTTATGCCGCCAGAATTATATATTCCTCCCTGACCATGACCATTTGTACCAGACGGACTCTCTCCAGGCAAGGCCCGTGCCCTATAAGCTGTAACAGACGCAACAGCACCAACATATCCACCACCAGTGCCATTTAACTCTCCGTCAATTTGAGTACGCTTGGCTTTAACAATGAGCGTTCCAAGGACATTCACAGTTTGACCAGGGGCAATGATAAAGTTATTAACATCCTCAAAAGTGGTAGTAACATCACGAGCTGTACCCAAAGTTGTAGGATTAAAGAATCGTGAATCATTTGTGTTGCCATTGAGAGACAAATTACCGTCTTCATCAATGATTAAATCACCGGCGGAACCATCCGAATCAACCCCAGAAATGGTACAGCTAGTTGACTGTCAAGAAGTAGAGAATAACACCAAAAGAGAGTTAGTTGATAGAAGCATTGATTTACAGGCAGCACAAAAGCAACAAGTAATACAACAGATACACTCACCGTCTTGAGATACCAGTGATATGGATCATTTGAATCCTTAACAGTGAGACTTTCGTCATCGCAGGTAGTTGACCGCATACATGTTGTGCCTGATTTAGAGTACTCAAATGAGACGCAGGTAGAATCATTAGTGCAGCTGTCGGCACATTCTTGGACACTTCCTCCAGTAGTAGCACCTAGTTCGTTTCGGCCTGAGCAGCCGCCAGTGCTGAAGTGAGTGTAACCAACAATCTGTTATTGTAGTAAAGAGAATGAGAAGTAGTTGAGATGAGTTAACAAAAGAATATTTGAATCAAGTGCTAGATTGTAATTGGCATTTGACACTAACATGAATTGAACCAGACCACCCCAAGAACAAGAGATACTCACCTCCATATTCTTGAGATACCAGTGATATGGGTCATTTGAATTCTGAACAGTGAGACTAAGGTCATCGCAGGTAGTTGACCGCATACATGTTGTGCCTGATTTAGAGTACTCAAATGAGACGCAGGTAGAATCATTAGTGCAGCTGTTGGCACATGCAACAACACTACCTCCAGTAGTACTACCAAGTTCGTTTCGGCCCGAGCAGCCTCCAGTGCTGAAGTGAGTGTAACCAACAATCTGTTATAGTCATGAGAAGAGAAATGAGTTGGGGTTAGTCAACGAGTAAAGATACGAATCATACAAAGAACGACAATACGTACCGAGCTCGTAGTCTGTGCCATACATACAGCGATAATGACAATGAGAAGATGACGAAGAAGAGGATAGAATGGAAGTAATATATTCCACAGAGAGGAAGAATTAATCGAACAGCACAAAATGAAGAGAGGTAATATACACACGACACAGTACAACAACAAGAAGCACTAATCTTCTCACCTCACAACCATCTCCTGAACAAATTTCAACAGAACCACTACCTGCTTGCATCTTCCTTTCACCTCGTGGTGATCTTTTGGCAATTTCAAACTCGGCTCTGTGACGAGCAAGAACTTCACTCGAGCTTGAACTGAAAAGATGACGGCTGGGATCTTTGTCTGTACTACCGTGGGAGGTGGACATATCCACAACTTTCACTCGAGCATCGGGATTGGCCTGAGAATCGTCAACAACTTGAGAAGGCACACCGACGAAACGGCTAATAAGGTTCCTTGCTCTGTTAAAGATACCATCATTGGCAGAAACTGATGAGTCTTCCTCCACCTCAACAGCTCCACTTGAGGCGTCTTGGACAGCTGCATCGATATCCAACTGATAAGGAACTTTCTCCTCCTCCTCAAACGTCACTTGAACATCAAGGTCGTCAGGAAGAATGGCAGTATTACAAACATCAGAGTCCATGATCATAGTGACACTATCTTCGCCTCTACCAAAGTGGAGGGTACGTCCGTTATCAACGAACTGCCCATCAATGGGCACGACCTGCTTCTCGTATCCGTCCTCGCCAACAATCACAACAGATGCCTCAGTTCTTGACATGGTGTCTTGGAAGAGATCAGCAATTTCTTCAATCGTCATGCAGATCAATTTACGACGGGAGCTTGGATCAACCTTTGCTTGGGTATGGAAGGTATCACCAAAGCCACGAGTACTAATATCAAGCCCACTCTTGGCATCTTGTAAATGGCTGTGTCCATTATTATCCAACCCGACACTTGTTGTTTTGCTCTTGATGATCGAGTCCTTCACTTCAACCGTGCCTTGGGAGAATGTCGACTCAGATCCAAAGTATGTGCCGAGTACTGACGCAATGATGGCGACTACACCCGTCCCACCCCTGTGTTTGTTGTTGTGGGGAGAGTGACATATGATGTGAGCAAATTACATTGAAGAATGATCATCCTCAAATCTCCTCGTTCCTCCCCACTCTACATACCCCCACAAACTCCACACAAACCAAATACAAACATACTCACATGATTTTCATTCTACGATTCATCTTCCTCAACTGCAAATCGAAGCATTAGTGTTGTATCAATTGATGGAATAGCATAATATATTTAAAAAGGCAATGGGCTCTCACCTTGTTGAGCATAATATCCTTCTCAACTTCCAATCCAGCCCTCGACTCACAAATCTCAATGGTATCTAAGAGCATTTGTTCTACTTCATCATCTTGGAAGATTCCGTCGCCGTTAAAATCATACTTGTTCTTGAAGTGAGTGACAAGATCTTGTTTGGATTTGCCATGTAAATCAGAAGCAGTTAACTTGTTAACCTGATTGGAACGTCGCCTCTCCAGACGGCTACCACTGTGCGGGAAAGGATTGTCAATAGCTGCTTCTTCGTCCCCATCTTCTCGTGGGGTTGCAGCTTTTCGCTGGAACTGTTTGTGTTAGTGTTGAAAGAGTATGAGTATGAGATGAAGTGAACAAGGTTGAGAAAGTCTTAGCGGTCAATCAAAAAATCAACACACTCTTACCCATGATAGTGCTGATCCAAGCTGCATGATTTACGTGCCTGTTGTTTTTTAAACTTTAGAATCAGAATAACAAGTACGAGAAGAGGTGAGCTTCTAATAATAGAAGTTGGACATAGGAACCCAAAGAGAATAAACAACCAGAGCCTCACGAAAACAATAATGTGTCAAGACAAAACAACGTTGATCCATTTGCCAACTCAAAATAGAACAACACCCTTCAACTAACAAAAGAACACAGATACAGATCATCACTACACAGATAATCAGCACAACACCCTGACACAACACAAGAGCTTGCTATAGCGGAGAGTTCCATCCAACTTGACCTTGACTTGTCGTGTTTCGAAGAACCAACTTTGAGAGGTAGGGACCATCCATCAAAGAGGGAGGATGATGAGATTGTCTTATTGACAATTGACGTGAAACCTGCATCTGATTTCAAATGCAGGTGATCAGGCTCCTATCTTGAATACAACATACGCTTAGAATCCGATGCTAACTAGAGGAGAGGCTACACTTCTGGACACTGTAGCCTGGACATGCCATCCCACACGAACAGTCTAACTTGAGCTTGACTTGTTGGAAGAATTTAGCCTCTAACCACTGCTTGTGCTCAATTGTGGAAGAGTTTAGACCAAGTCGAGACTCTGAGAATGTTGCCTGGTTGTATAAAAAACGAGTCATGAAAGATGTATGAGTGTACTTTTTCAAAAGATGACACAAGATGTGCACAGTAAGAACAAAACGATATACTCACTTATACCAAACGAGCACGTGTCTATTCCCAAACTTGAGCTGATGCACGAACCTCCTCAGGCAGAGTAGAAATAGAAGTCGTATATCGCAACTGTGCCGAGGAGGACTCGCCTCATACACTCTCGCGGCTGCTGCCATCTATATGCCCATACTTCGTTTGGAGAGGTAGTTGACATCATCGGAGGAAGTCTAAGTTTGGTGTAGAAGAGAAGAAGGTATCAAGGTGTTAGTAAGTGTATTTTTAGACATGAGTTGTGGATATCAGCATGAACTTTATTGAAAAAGGAAACTCACCTACATCAAGAGTTTCCCATCTCACGAAGTCAAGGTATTAAGACCCTGCTCTGATCGTCTCTACCATAATTCTTGATAAAAGTGGAGATATAGTACCACCATCAATCCATACTAAGCAGCCTCCATGATCCACTCTAATCTAGCACCAGGATTAACTTTGTCCGAGCCTGCCTTGGGGTAATTACTCGAGGGAACCGAAAGTTGACTCCTCTGTCATGAAGATAGACGAAAATCAACTCCTTCAGGCAAACACTTGAGAAGATAGGAAGGCAAGGCACTCCTCGCTTGGGCTACCAAAGTACTACGAGTGTAACCAGGCAGTGTGGAGCTGATCTCTCTCGAGTAGACAAAGAAATAAACTAAGGAACTTCTCTCATCTTTTGATGAAATGGAGCCTCGGAGGAGAAACTACTCTTTGTCCTCAACAGACCGGCCACTAATCTTGAGCGTATTGACACGTGTCTCGGATCTGGACAAGGCATGGGGCTTGCCCCTAACTAGAAGTAGTTCCCCTCCTCCGTCAGGTCCTCTTCCTGCTCTTGGGGGGATGGGGGTGTTCCAATTCATTGCTCAATCTCCCTGATTCTCAACTTGATTCGTTATGCTACTGAACTAGCACCTAGGACAAACTGGGATGGATTTACTTGGGGTATCTAGGGATTCTCTTAAGTGTCCGAAGGATGACATAACGTGATATAAATCAGGCCGTGGGACGTTGGTCTCTTCGGGGAGGGATGAATATTGCTAGCCTGATAATATTGAGAGGATTCGGAAACAAACATCAAAGTTAATGAGATGCAATTTAGAACACAAGATGTGCACAAACATAACACGGCATAGAGCACAAAGACAAACAAGATAGACAGATACTCACCTAATTAACTTGGCATCTCCAAAAGGATGTATCCTTCTACTGGACATTGACAATCCCCTTCCTCACCCTCCCGCCCTCCCTTTCTCCTCTGCTACTAACGACGAGTAACTATCTTCTCCCCAAAGTACTACGAGTTGAATAGGCAGTGGGACGCTGATATCTCTCAGTGAGCATGGAAAGAAACTGACAAGACTTCTCCTCGGCTTGTGACTGAAATGGAGCCTCGGGGGAGTTGACGTCAGCCTGTAGAAGATCTTGCTGAGGCGTGGGTTAATACCGGTCTTAGATCTAGACAAGGCGTCAGGGTGATGAGTGGAGGTGCACGAGCTCGATACTCCAATGCCTTGCCCCACGTACTAGAATTAGTATCCCCTCCGGCATTGGATGATGATCTCCCATGGTCTCCTTCCAGCTTGGGGTAATGGGGGTGTTTCAATCAATCCCCCTAATTCTCAACTCGATTCACTTTACTTGACTATAGCACCCAGGATAACCACTCCCTCGGGATGCGTTTCTCGGGAGGCACCGTAAGGAATTCTTGAGGCAGGAGGGGTTGTCCGTCACAGCTAAATATTGCGCATCTTGTTGGTTAAGGCAGTCCCTCAAGTATTAGAAGGATGACAATACCGTGATATAAACCGGGCAGTGGGAAGTTGATCTCTTCGGGGAGGGATGAATCTTGCTGAGCCTGATAATGTTGAGAGGATACGGAAACAAACATTAAAGTTATGAGATATAATTTAGAACATAAGATGTGCACAAATATATCACGGCAATGTCATGACGACAAACAAGATATATCTAAGATATATAGATACTCACCTAATTAACTTGGCCTCTCCAAACGGATGTATCCTTCGACTGGCTGACCTTGACGATCCCCTCCCTCGCCGTCGCCCTCCCTCCGTTCCCCTCTTCTACAAACGAAAGGACTATTCTCTCCATTCCCCACCCCACATATCATATCCGTACCACCCCAAAAGTCCAATACCCCCAAACCCATAACAACACCCACCCCAATAATAATTAATATTAATATTATTCGTAACTTGTAAGATGATGAGGATGTAACATTGCCACAAAGTCATGTGATTAAAGGGTGGACGGGGAGGGAAGTTATGTTCCTAAACCTTATTCTGTTGGGATTCGAATATTAACAGATTGTTGTTGTGGGGTAGGCTGTTGTTAATTGTTATTGTTTGAGGGTGGACTTAAGTCTTCCTCGCCTCCTCGGATATACACGCTCATAAACGAACGGAGGGAGTGGATGGATGAAGTATTATCCTGCCGCTAATCTTGATGCTTGAGCCTTGAGTACGTGTCGATAGTATACGGAGGTAATGCCTCGATGCCCGAGGGTGTCCGCTATCCCCACAATCCCACAAATACAAACAAAACAACAAATCAAATCACTACCCTCTCAATCTAAAACAAAAACAAAATACTAACCTATTTATCTATATATCTATTAACTCTTCTTATTGCTGTTGTTGGTATATGTGTTGCTCTGTGTTTAATCCAAGGAGAGAAGAGGAGAGATGGGGGTGGATCATAATGTTAGTGGTTGTTCGAATGATAATATAATTATCAATTGCCCCCGCCTCCTCCGAGAAGAGCCCTGCCTATTCCACTCCACAAACTATCCCCTACTGTCTCATGCCACAATTTAATCCTCTGTGTAGTATGCAGTATGAAGTATACATCGTGTAGGTACACCCCTGTATATACACAGATGACATGATGCAATTGCAATACAGTACCAGCCCATCTATTTATAAGACACCCTAACAAACTCCTATCCCAATGCCACAGCTTGGTATCCAACTATTAACTTAACCACAGAGACACAGACACGGTGCCACCAACCACTGACACATAGACAACAATATACCATGATCAACTTACCTTGAAACACACTTGATGAATTCTTTCTTACTTCCTGATGTATTATTGCAAGACTGCAATAATGATTATACTAGCAGCTATGCCGCTCTGATTGAGGTGCTACTAAACGCTGTCCCTTCCTAATAAGGGACTATCTCGACTTTGGTTATTTGTGATTTGACTTTAATTCGATGTATTCCTTAATCAAGTGATAGTAGTGATCGAGTGAATTTCAATTGTTGTTTGCCGGAGGCCGGAGACCTCTCAAAATCTTAATGAATAAGAGACACTGTGACTGCGACCATAACAACGACTCCAAGTTCAACTTTACTTATCATTTTTCTCACAAATATTTCTTACCCCAATTGGTTAGCAGCTCATTATCCTTATTCTGTAATTAACCTTGCACTATGTAACTCCGGCAGCAAAAGCAGCCTTATCTGCTGTCATTATCAGAGAATACAACACCTGTTTTAACAGAGAATATTGATTCCATACAGGTGGGTGGTTCTCTGCTCTATCGTACTCTGTACTCGTCATTACGAACGAGTTCGTTTATGGCAAAATTGAAGGGTCGGTAGTGGTTTGACCATTTGAACTTCTATATATTGATTGTATTATATTTATATATGATATGTACTGTATGATATAATAATGCATCACTTCTGTACTACCCGTTTTAATAATCCAACTACGAATCTATCTATTATATGTCCCCCAACTCCCTGATGATAAACAATCTATTCCTCTCCCTCCATCTTTATTAAAGTCCATCTTTATTAAAGGTGGAGCAAATCAATTGTGTTGGTTATGGAGTAGTATTATGATTCATATATAGATTTGTAATCATTCTTAGATCAGTCTGATTAGTGATAACAGTGGAGGAAGAAAAGAATTAATGTCCAGAGTGAGAATGGTATTAGATATTGCATTGCATCTGACAAACTATATAAACAATAAATGGATCATCCTTTGCATGATTGTAATCTATCTCCCTCATCATTAGTCATCTGTAGACAAAGAGTATATAATTGAATACCCAACGAGGAGTAACGAGTACCAAATATCTACCCATATCTAATGCCAATCAATAACCATATCATATCAGCAGTGCACCAGTTATTAAACCTCCATGTCTCCACTTCACTAATTGCAATCGTTTAGATAACTATATAATAATGATTACCCGTGGATGGATGACACAATTGAGCATAAAATCTACTTTCATATATCTCCTCCCATCAATACCATATCGCCATAACCATAATAATAATAATATCATATCAACATACTTACTAAGTTTCAAAGGCGAGTCGAATCTATCAAGTGGCTAATTGCAATCGCTTAGTACAAATGATGATGATAACCGTTAATGGATTGATTTAATGGTGATAGTATTTACAATCTTCAATACCACGTAGCCATATGATTCATCAACATACCAATTTCAAAGGAAATTATCTCCACAACTCTCAGTGCATGTATGGACCTTAGTGATTTGATGATGATTATCAAAGGATTGATACCCATATTTTTGTCGGTACTAACATAAACTTTTCGTGATGATTTGAGTTATTATACGGCGGACGAGCAATAGGATCCCTCCTTCTGGTATAGGCATATAGCGAGAGGATTTGAGTTTATGAGGAGTTTCCAGTTTCATCTCCTCCAATGTTGTGAGAAGAGAAATTGCAATCGTTTGGTAGTAGTCTATACTAGTACAATACTCTAATGATTTAGCCGTCGGAGGATTGGTATTATATCTACTGTGGCGGTGATCAATTGCAATACATTTGTGCATTGTTTAGCCCGATATGCACCACCGAAGAAGTTGTTCCGATTATATCTGATCAATGGACCAAGTGTAATGAAAAACAAAGGGCTTTTGTTCTGTAGTAATCAGGTTGTTGGATACATTTTAATAATGACCTCATAATCATTCGTTATATTGGTTATATATTAGGTTGGGTGTGATCCGCATTCCATCTATTAGAGAATAATGTATGTACTAACTGTACGTGAAAATGTCTCATCTTACATCTTATTTAACAAATCGATCACTTTCAACTCCGTAAATATCTACTTTGCTAAATTTAACAAATGTTAGCTGCTAAATATCTGTATTGATTCATAGTTAAATATCATCATTAATAGTAGATCATACGACAATGGTCTAACTGTTCTGCTATCAAACTGTTTAGAGAGATAGATAGTAGCGCTAATAGCTTATTTAGTATTTAGAAATACTAAGGCTTCGGCAAAATACAAAGCCGAAATGGCCAAAATACAAAAAATACGACATTGTAATTTGTAATAAAGGTATCTTTGGGTATAACAGCGCTCTAATGGATATAAATACACTATATTTGAGTATTATATTTTATATTTCTTGCTCTATAGAAGTGCCGATAATTTGTATTTTGCCAAACCCTTCACTTGAAGGTATATAATCTGTAAGGATACCGTAATTGACTGAGATGATCTGGCTAGCTGTGCTCACTAGCGCTCTCCTCCTTCACTAGAATAGAAGAAGATAGGAGTAGAAGAGCTGGTTGAATGCTCTTGATATCAAAAGAAAATGTACTTTTATTAAGCTTATCTTCCATCTTCTATTCCGCTGCTTGAAAAAACAACTGTCTTAATCTTCACTCTTCCTCTCAACCATCAACCAGCTGCTTCTTGAATTGGCTTATCGTGTGCCACATCAAGCTTGGGAAAGACGAGTTTTAGCCTATTAAGAGCCTCCATTGCGTCATTTCGAAACTTGTTTCCTCCTATTTCAAGCACCGAGAGGGTTGATGTGAAGTTGCTTCCTTCATTAATAGTAGTCCCTGATGCTGTGTTATGATAGTCTGCAATCGAATTCAACAAAGCAACGACGGCATCCTCATCAGCATTATTACCACCAAGATCCAAGTTTTCAATCGATGGATGTCCGCCTTGAAGCAGTGGTGCAATGGCATAAAAGCCATCGGATCCAAGACGGTTATTAAACAAGCGAAGAGTTGTAAGGCCGCCACTCATTAATGCTGCCTTGGCTCCTTCTATTCCACAATTTGTACATGATATATCCAAATTGGCAAGTGCTGCATTCTTCTTCGCCTCCTCCTCCTCCTCTTCAGTAGAGTAATCTACTTTATCACTCCGTGTGATCAAGGATTCCATTAGTGCTACCACTCCTTCACTTTCCAACTCATTCTTTGCCAACTTTAATTCTACTAAATCAGGCCAAGATCTAGTCAATGATCCTGCCAAAACTTTAACACCGTCCTTAGTTATCGAATTCTCCGACAGATCCAAAAAGGATAAACCTGAGAAATGGACCATTGATGTATCCATCGTGGTGCTGGCTGCTGATTTGAGTAAGTTTACCAATCCTTCATCACCAATGGAACATTGAGATATGAACAATTGAGATAGAACCGAAGAAGAAGAACTACCACCACCACCACCATCTTCTCCCTCCTTGTCGCTAGGGATGGATATTAGTCTTGATAGAGTATCACAACCCTCGGCACCGATTGGGTTCGAGCTTGTAGTGAGATTGATTGGTTGAGCACGTCTAATATTATCGGTCAACGGAGTTAATACTTGAGCAAGAGATTGTATACCCAACGGACCAATATTACAATCGGACAGTATTAATGTTTCCAACGATGGTAATGCTGCCATATTATCAGAAACAGTAGTTTTAACAATACTGGTAGCAAAGGTGATCATGCCATCATTACCAATATTTTGGTTTCGTGATAAATTGATTTGTTTCAAATGATTCGATGATCCGAAAGTTCTACCGATTGCTTGTAGTCCATCCTTTCCCCTGCGTGTGAGTGTGTAGAAAAGAAGGAACATCTTTGAGTACACATGAAGAAAAAGAACGACCAACATATCAAAGAACACGTCATCATATGAACTTACAAATTCTTCCAACCAAAATCAACAT
>Ga0214479_100387_pt1 | contig 27029 bp, 18 predicted proteins | sample M1_20Mar14CPVII9_5_FD_165054 | JGI IMG/M metagenome (GOLD analysis project Ga0214479, IMG submission 165054) | Marine eukaryotic communities from Monterey Bay, California, United States - M1_20Mar14CPVII9sort6BwellE14 | ecosystem: Environmental > Aquatic > Marine > Unclassified | place: USA...
TACATTCCATCTTCTCGTTTTGTTTTCACACATGCCTCCTCTTGTCAGAGCTGCATAGAAACATAGTCGACCACATCCTGAGCCCAAATCTACCAAAGTCCTACATTCTCCTCTCAACAAACATCAACAATCAAAGCAATAATTAACAAATCATACTCTCGTCAAGAGGCAAAAGATATGGTTGCAAACACTCTCTGTCCACCAAATGAAGAGCGAGATCGCAGTACCGCAGGCATGGAGGCCTATGGTGAGCAAAGTAGTAGTAGTGAAATAGCAATAACAAATGACGATCCACGCACAGAGTATACGTTTGACCAATTCCCACTAGATAGCTTTGATATATTAGTAGACCGCGCACTAGACTTTGTAGATGATGATGATGGAGACGGAGAATGTAGGACTTTGGTAGATTTGGGCTCAGGATGTGGTCGACTATGTTTCTATGCAGCTCTGACAAGAGGAGGCATGTGTGAAAACAAAACGAGAAGATGGAATGTAAATGGAGTAGAGATTGGATCAAAGTTGCATTCATTAGCTGTTAAATCATTAGAGCGTGGTATAAACAATGGGTGGTTTGACGAAAGTAGCAACAAAGACTGTCCATCTTCATCACAAATTGCATTTCTTAATGGTAATGCTTTGCAAACAGACGATCCATACTACAAAACTGATACACACATAAACAACAACATACAATCTCTTCTCTCAAAAGCGAATATACTCTTCTGCTACTCAACAGTTTGGGAAGCAGAAACAGACTTCAATCCTGAGATTTCAGCAATGCTTTTACATGAAAAGTGGAGCAAGTCATTAGCAAATGCTTGCAGCAATGGTTGTTTAGCAGTGACAACTGACCGAGCTCTTAATCCGATACATGGTTGGAAGCTAGTAGAAAGAATAGATGTAAGGAATCCATCAGTATGGGGTAGTACTGGTTATATATCTATACTGGAGAAGTAAGTTAGGTTAATGATTTGTTACCTACGGTCACAGTCACAGCTAAAGTTTGCTCACAGTAGTAGAACTCCAATAAAAGACAGGTTCAGTCTTTGAATTAGCATTGTCTGGTCTGAGTAGATCGCAACAAAGTATCACAGGGTTCTGAATAAAGATGTGTCCATATTTGTCCATATTTGGAAATGTATAGCAGAGAATATAAACTGTATAGACTGTTCATATCATTAGTCATTAATTTGTTGTAGTCGCCAATGAACAACATAGTTTCAGATGATTCTACATTGATCTTCTTTGTGATACAATCACATTAAGCTTGTAGTTGATACTGCAGACTCTGAATGAACCAATTTGGGCGGCTTGTCTTCCACTGAAACGATATTCTCTATACATCTATTCTTCTCTGTATCATCGTTGCGATCCCAATGTAACCTGTACAATATTGCTACCACAAAACACAGACCCTCGACAACATACGCTATGAAGTATGCATTCAAGTTGTTCAGTTTATATATATCGTGTCCATAATACCACAACTTAACACTGGCAGTGTTGTAGTAACTGTGTACCATGCTCCACAATCTAGATAAATGCCAAGCTGTTACTATCACCTCCCAAGATAAGATGTCTCTCCATATTGATCTACTATTGTCATCGTCGTTTGTTCTTCTAAACTCATTGCTATGAAGTCTATAAAAGAGATATGCGAGACCTGGATGTCCTACAGTGTCTAAAACATGTGATAAAATCTTCATTGCCATTGCTGTGTATGTATTTAGAATAATGTAACTTGATTCACTCTCATCTTCTTTTATCATGTAGAACATTATCGACTCGGGCATATTTCTATACAATGTATGACAAAAGGTATTATCAACAAACCAATCTGTTGCAATTGCAGCATACCATCCAAGACATATACCGATACCTTGCAATATAAGTATTTTTCGTATAAATATCGTTTGTGTAAGAAGGTAAATGACTGATAGTAGATGAAACCAAACAGTGTAGCCTCTGTTTAAATAACACGATGTTGGGAGTAGAGATAGTAATAGTATTGCAACCGGTATTGGCAGTGGCCATATTTTATCATATAAATGTACATTATTACGACCTTTGACTTTTGGAATTCTTGTTTGCAGTCGGAGTTGTTGGCACATGATAAAAGATTGTGGCAGCAACAAAATAATATGCCTTAGAGATAAAAACCTCTACCAATTATATTGTTACTTCTCTATTCTCAAGTCGTCCTAATGGTAGTTTGAAGATTGGATTGACCCTACTATCTAGCCGTCATCTTATCGTCAGTATATACCTACAGTAGAATAATAAACAGTAGTCGGCTCGTTGGCAAAGTTTATGCGTCATTTTTTTTTTCTAAAAAGAGATAAGACCAAGACCATATCTTTTGCGTAAAACTATCGTACGAGTAGTGCTACTTCTACAATGGCCGCAGTCTACCCTCGACAGACCCTCTTACTCCTATTGATATTCACAACACTGATATCATCGTTGGTAGAATCATTTGCTGTCATGAGTTATACTACATCAAAACCGACGAAAATATCTTCTACAACTGGTGATGTTGATGTGTTAGATGATGCCATGACACAGACATATGATAAACTTGCAACACGATTAATTAATCGATATCAGAAGGATTTATCATCCAATAAACTTTTGAATAATCAGTTGTTTGTGTGCGTAGCTGGTGGACCGGGTTCTGGAAAGAGTACATGTGAGACGATCTGTTTGACCTCGCTTGTACTATTACATTCTTATAACATACTTACATATCTCATTCTTAGTGTCAGCTGCAGTAGCACAACGAATAAATGAAAAAATGAACGGTGCAGCAGTAGTACTATCTATGGATGGATTTCACTATTCTCGAGCAGAGTTACATCGCATGGGAGAATCGACAGATATACAGTATACATATGATCAATTAATCGCAAGACGAGGAGCGCCATGGACTTTTGATGCCGAGGGTTGCATTGATGCATTTAAAAAAGCACGACAAGATGGAGAATCATCTTTACCAATCTACAGCAGAATAAAAAGTGATCCAATTGACGATGGAGTACAACTTTGTTCTGAAACAAAGATTGTGATACTAGAAGGAAACTATTTACTTGCTTGGGATGATAAAAGATGGGCACCATTAAAAGGTATCTTTGATGAAACTTGGTATATAGAGTGTAAATCAATCAATGATCAAAGAGAACGATTGGTTCGTAGACATCTGGAAACATGGAGCGATGCAAAGACGCAAATGTTTGGAGAGGGAGAAGAAGGAGCAGGAAGAAAGGCTGATTCCAATGATATGTTGAACTTAGTTTGGATTCAAGAGAAGTCAAAACATCACGCTGATTATGTGATTGAGAGTCTGTGAAGAAGGGGGTTAGAAGGGGAGGTGCCAGTTGAGGGTAGAGGAAAGAAGATATATAACACTATAAAACAAAGGATACCCAAATAACCGAGTCTTTTCTATTGGTATTGTTGTCATTTGTCTATTGAATGTTTATTTGATATGGATGTTTGCATAGTTGAGCAGTGTGTGTTCATTCGAGTGAGGGCGAGTAAGTAATAGAAGTATTAGATCCCCAAGAGAAGATGCACCACTCAACTCTCAACCACTCGGAACGGCGTGTAGAGCGGCAGGCCAGGGCCACGCGGCGGGCGCACGGCGCAGGAGATGAAGGATACCTTTTAGGATACCGAATAAAAAAATGAAAAAATGTCATTGCTTATTGCTTTGCCGTTTAGATTCTTCTATTTTGCTTCCTCCTCTCAACATGCTTATTATCAATAATACCTCAACAAAACATTACTAATAATTATGATGAACAAGTATATACTCTTCCTCTCAACATTGCTTGCGACGTCTGCTTCCTCTGCTGAAATTAGTATCGATTCAGGAAAGCTATCAAACAAAATAATTTATGATGGCACCAGGAGGAGACTAACAAAAACTGGCAAGGGTGGAAAGAGCGGAGGAGAAGATATGGAGGACGGTAGTTGGTGGAGTGGATCTAACGATGGATGGCATCCTAGTGGAGATAGTGAGCTGGAGAAATTACTTCATGGTCGATTCAGTGGGAAGGATGATGCATCTGGTGCTCAGGAGAGAGTTGGAGTTCCCGAGGGTCCAGTTACAACTGATATGAAAAGTCAGGTACGTTACGGGTTTGATGAAGGCTTTACAAAGATGGGGTTTGAAATCTCAATTCTCCAGGGAATACAAGTGACTTTGATTCACTTCCACTGTGCACAAGCTGGATCCAATGGACCTGTCGTCGTCGACTTCTGGGAGACTTCAGATACAGATGGAACAGATATTAATGGCGTGGCTCTTAATGGTTACCTTACAAACGATGATATTCTTTCAAACAACCTTGTCGACGGTATGTGCGGGAACATCAAACTGAACAACCTCGCATCTCTATATCAGGCGATGCTAAATGGTGATATTTATCTCAACATTCACACACAAGCGAATCCTGATGGGGAAAACAGGGGACAGATCTTCGTCATGCATTAATATATTGCAAGGGGAAATGATGCAGGTAGAATAGGCTAGTTATTCATGTTGTGTATATGAAGCAGCAATAACATAACACATTTGTACAATAGAACCACTCTCAACTGTTTACATTAGAGTAATCATATGAAAAGGTCAACTCAAATCGATACAACAGACTTCTCGATAGTATCCTTCTTGTTTAGAGAATATGTTGTCAGCCAGATGTGCTTCCTTTGATCATCTTTTGTGCATTGTCGATTTCTACAGACATCTCTTTCAAAACCCAAAGTCAACACTACTTTGCTTATCCTCTGATGAGAGATATACCAAGACGAATAGTGGAAACCAAAGATGTTAGAAAACCAATCCACTTAACAGCAGCTCCCTTCTTGTACCGAGCAGTCTTTACATCCAAATTTGCATCAGCATACCCTTTCAAATATAAAACACTTCCGACATTGAATAATACAGTTCCAACGGCACATGCAATTGGGTACTTCAAACCGCCGAGTAAAGTCATGATTGCGTAACTATCATTGCCCTCAAGAAAGTTTTGATGACCACGTTGGACACGGTTGAATTCATCTGCATTCTTATGATGTTTGGGTGTAGCTGTGTCGGTGGATGATATTTCAAAAGATATGGTCAATATAATATCATATGTAGAACGTACTCATATAATATAATATGTAAAATCATAATCGAAATCGCTTACCGTAAAGGTTAGGATATTGAACATCAAACTTCTTCCTGGCCGCCATTACCTGACCTCCTAGATACATTGAAGTAATAACAGGGCCGATACTATTCATATGTAGAAGTAGAAGTGAAAGACATAATTAGGATTGGATTTGTGAAAAGATACATTAATTAGTGTGAAGCAGTACCAACGCTCACATATTGCAATGTTTTATAAACTTACCCTGTAAGATGAGCGTTTCACAGTATATGAAGATGGAAGGAAGAGAAGATAGTAACTTCTATTAGTATATAATATGTGGTTTGCAAAGGCAATCAAACAAGCAAGTTCAAACAGGAAGTCATCACAATCACCGAGACTTCATATTAACACATGAATTCATATGATAAAAAATACTAACTTTCCGGCACCTAAAACGACCCATCCATATTCAGGGGGAACTGTTATTGAAAGCATGGTATGAATATAACAGGTTAAAGAGTAGTAGTAATATTCCTATCGCCTTCGGAGTTGCAAAAGATATGAGTTTCTACTTGATTATCGTTTGATCGCTAATCGATAGATTGAATCGGGGACGGTTTATCTCCACCGCTTGACCGTCCACCGCCCTATCATACTTTGGCAACCAACAATGATGTATATCCAAGTACGCAATGAAGCAGCGGCAGCGGCAGCGGCAAGCGATGAAACATTTGTTAGACATGTTGAAAATATACCGTATTTCCCCTTGCTAAAAGTTGACCCTTCCAATGAGCAGACAGTTATTAAAGTTGCACAAATAATCACATCATATAATAATGACGCTACTACTGTTAACAATACTGATATAGAAAGAGATATACAAGGAGCAAAGGTTACAGTGATAACGGGAGGTTTAACTAATGCTCTCTTTAAAGTTGATCTCCCGTGCAACTCCACTGCTAACGATTGCAATGCTACACCTACCACATCATATAAATATACCTCAGTATTAGTACGTATATTTGGCGCTGAGGGATTAATCAACCGAGATGAAGAGACAACCAACTTTGCACGATTATGCAATCCCAAACCAAATGGCGGAGACAAAGTTATAAATTTAGTCCACACCAAACTTAATCTAATTGGACGATTCAATAATGGCAGAGTTGAAAGTTGGATACCAAACATGCGACAGGCACATTATATTACTGATTTCATTGGTAGTACAGAGAAACATAATGATGGTGCATTAGTCATGGAGGTAGCTAGACAATTGTCAAGATTACATTATGGATTTGATGTCAAGAATATTGCAATAGAGACAAGTGGTGATGATAATATTGAGGAGTTGCGGAAACAGCCAACATTATGGAAAGTTATCAGCTCATGGATTGAGGAACTATCGCAACATTTAACAACTGAAAAGTTTCAACAACATACAAATGATGATAACACCTTAATCAAATTATTCTCTTTTGCTGCAACCAACTCTTCTCAGCCAGCTCAAGGGAAAGATGTTGCACAACACATTATATTAAGCTTGACGAATGAATTAGCTTGGTTGAAAGAACGAGTTGATTCACATTATCCAAATGCCCCAATAGTATTCTGTCATAACGATGTTAATGCGGCCAATATATTATTAGATACAACTTCTTGTGGTGATGACGAGAGGTATGATAAAGATACGGTATGTATTATTGATTATGAATATGGATCAATTAATCATGCAATGTATGATATTGCCAATTTTACCTGTGAACACTGTGGTGGTAACGATAATGGAATACCAAATTATGAACTTCTTCCAAGTGATGAAAGATTAAAGAAGATACTGGTAGAGTATGTCAATGAACAGGATGAAATCAGAGGCGAGTCGACAACATCATCAAGTCAGAAGAAGGAAGAAGAGATATCCATTTTAATGTCTCAAGTAAAACTCTTTCAGATGGCATCTAACTTATATTGGGGTATATGGGGTTGTCTTCAAGCCGCCGACGAGGTTACTGATGGTACATTTCAAATTGATAATGATGCCATGCTAAGATTGGAAGGGAAGAAAGACACAACAAAGTGGGATAATTTGCGTTATGGAAGGAACAGATTAGGAAGGTATTATGCTTGCAAAAAAGGAGCTACTTGCTAAATGAGAAGTAACTTCTAAAAGGATATCATACCAATGGTGAATCGCTCTCCCTTCTTTCTCTCGTCTCATTCTCTTTAGGCGACCACATCCCGAGCCTTGTTTCAAATTGAAGCCGACGCATCATAACAGCACGCTTCTCTCGCTTTGTGTCCATCTTCTTTACTTGCTCGCTAAACCATAGACTAATGAATGGAGTGATAACAAAGTATAAATAAAAGTACCAAGATAGAGATGTCATCGATCCTTTTGCCAGAGCTACACTCAAGTATACAATAATGAGAATAAAGGAAGATACCAATGTCCCTACCCAAACTTGATTTCGTCGCCAAGGTGGTTCAGATCGTATAGACTCTGTACTAAATACAAAAGAAGCAGATGCCAAGCACGTACATATTGCAAGAGAAGCCAATGTAATTGTGCCAGCAGATTCTGTAGCAGGACCCGAGTAGTCTCGCATCGCATCACAACGGATGATGGTTGATATTGGTGGCTTTTGAGGAATCTCTGCGTCATCAGAAAGGCAGTAGCTCTCAACAAATTGAGGATCAAATGCCCACATCAATTCACCCAATACAATCAAATACAAGAATTGTGGTATAACTGCCCGAAAAGAAGCTCCCAAGAGTACACTCAAGTATTTCCTTCCATTTGACCGAAGCGAGTAGCTCACTGAATTATCATTCTTTGGGGGTACACGGGTCATGAACTCTTTAGATTCATCAGTTGATACTAGTGACAGCCCAATTATCGGAAGCAATATTTGAGTATAAAGGAATGAACCAAGTGTTGGCACTTGAGGCACTGCTGTAGCTGCAGTACATGAACAGAGCATTATGAAGATACTGAATGATAGTAGCCCTGATATGACGAAAGTGACGCCCGATGTTGCTGCCTCTAAGCATGCACGTCCAATACGAATGATACCATTGAGATGAGAAGTTCCCCATAAGTTAAACACTGATGAATGAGCAGATATCCTACTAACGAATGCAACCTCATCAGGCTGTAATGTGTTCCACTCGTTTGTGATATTGTCGTTGAATGATACTTCTTCAGCTAAAACATCAACACCAACTGCTAGATCTGCTCTTGAGAATATGTCTTGGTTGCCGGGTAAGTGAGACAATCCCACTGACAGTACTGTATCTTTGTAATCCATGAATACATTGACCATATCCGCAGCAGACTGTTTAGTACAATCAGTGTACAAAGATACCAGCAGAGGTACATTGTCAACGTCCTCTAGATGTTTTTTTACCTCCTCTACACCATGAGGTAATTTTGCATTCACGTCCCAGTCTGCATAATTACTTGTCATACGAAAAGAGTCATCAGTGCCTTCTTCCAGAGGTCGTAGACTAATTGCACAATTCCACGCCACATCTATCCCCATTTGACTTGCAAGTTCCTTGGTTCGACGCATATTTCTTGGAGAGAAGTATACAAATCTTACGCCTGCATCCGAACAGCTGTCAATCAATGGCTCAATCTCACTCCTTGGTCTTACACTACTACCTAACAACCCAAGAAATATCTGATTCTTTACAAGTCCCCAAAAGCCTTGTGATGATGCGTATGTGCTGGGTGTAGCATTATCCAACAAGTATATATGAGACCCCTTGACACCAAATGCTTCAATCTTTTGATCCGCAGTATATGGCAGTGGTGCATAGCTAAACGCTTGCACATCCATATCACTTAACATCCAGTTACTCTGTGTCTCGTTGATGATGTTACGATCGGCTGTAGTGAGAGGAGATATGGTAGAATTCTCTCCCTGCCACCAGTCGGGACACAACTGTGTAATTACTCGCGAATCACCAACTGACAATAGACAGTCGCCACCAGTTCTAGTATCTCGGACAAATACTGTATCAGCATCAGTGAACAGTCGACTCCAGTTGCGAGATTCCTCCAATCCCAGTGCATGAGAATCTAGTTGCATCCTCTGACGAAGTAGGTTTGTGGATAATATATGAAGTCTTCTTCTCTCTTGAAATGAAGTCAAGTCGCCTCGGGACCCTAGTGAACTGGGACTTGTATCGAACCCAATACATTGAGCAAGCATTTGCAATTGCTTCCTCTCCCGTTGATCACAGCATATATGATCTACAAGAGATGATTCAACTCGAGTTAAATGACGCGATTTGCCATTCGTAGTAGTATCAAATGAAACTTTTTGTGATGGATTAGTAGGAGATTGCAAGTCGACCTCTTCATTAGTAGAAGAATGACAATGTTTAGACTGCTTGTAATCTTCTACAAGGACACAGCCAAGCCCGATACTCTTTAGACTTGGTAAGTGTTTCCACCAATTCGGGTCTTCAAACTGTACCTCATCATCTACATTCATACAGTTTTGATGAGTTTGATGTAAGGCTTTTCTTCGTTTTGTCTTCTTCCTTCCTCTGTACTTCTTAATCCTCCGCAGTGTTCTCGCTGGTGCAGAGAACGAGTGCTTGTATTGTGTAATATCATGAGAGTCATCAGAGTGAACTGAATCGAAATCTCGTGAGTTATTGATGTTATCATTACCGTCGTCATCAGAACTGTAGGCATCATCACCACTGACTACAGGACAGATATCCAAGAGTGTAAAACCGCCTTGATCAGAAGGTATCAGCAGTTGTTGAGGAGTTGAGAATGGTTCACAGGCCAACTCATCATCGACGAGTGCAAGTGCTGTTACTACCCCTAGCTTCTCCAAGAGATATGTAGTTGCTGGCGGTATAGACAATAATGCATCTAAGGAAGCAACCGATCGTTGCTTCTGATTTCCCCAAGATGTAATTCTCTTGATTAATGACTTTGTAAACAATCGATGTGTCGATGTTGCCATTAGATACCTACACAAGAGCCATGCTGATGGTTTATCAATTCTACTATGTCGGTTGTCTGTAAGCGAATGTTCACTAGCCAAGGACTTTACACTACTCTGTCGATGTAGGGACTTATCATCAACTCCTGACTTACTGTGTCTCTTCTTCTGACTAGATGATAATGGGTGAACAGCTGCAAGAATTCTCGATGTTCCAATACATTCAACCCAAAATAAGAATATGGGTGTTACCACTGGTAGAACTCCCAACGCCGCAAGGAGTGGTAGCATATAAGTTGTTGATTGGAAGAAGTGTTCTGCACCCTTAGGTCGAATCAATAGTATGCATAATGTAATACAGAATACTACAACAGCAAATTGACTTAGTATAACTCGTATAGCCTCACCCTGACGCAATATCTGCGGTGTATTATCATTCTTCTCGACACACTCCTTTCGTAAAAATGAATCTAAAGGTGTTTCAAGTAATACAAATATCTGTAATCCATTTGCCAATAGTAACATTTCCTCTGAATGTTGTTTGAGTGTTGACCTTCCTGGTGGTAACAATCCTCCCTTTTTGCCTTTTGTAATAGCAGCAGTGGTATCCGTAGAATCTGAGGATATCTGATCTAATCCCAATGTATCTTTAGCTATTGATGATAATGACTTGATAGTCATTCGATCTCCTGCTTTGAAGATTACAGTCTCCTCTTTACTACTACTTCCATTGCCGCCACCACTTGCTGCACTACCTGTGTTAGCATTAACAGTATGAGGAGCTATAAGAGGTGTGCACTTGGCTGGGATGGTATCGCCAACCTTTAATGCAATGAAATCTCCCTTCACTAGCAATAGTGTTGGTATTCGGTGCCAATATCCAACAGGAGATGAACTATCACTATCAACTTCTTTCTCATCCTCACTCGTATTTTGACAATAATGATTATTAACATTAACACGATATGTTGAATAGACATCTTCAACATTCTTCCTGGGTATAGTATCAATATTTATATTGGGCATCGTTTGCTGCTGATGTTGTGTATTACTACTTGTTCTAACTTCTTTATTATGATAACATCCATTCTCACGACATTTCATCCCCCCCAAGAATGCTTTCACACAACGTCTCCTTTCAATACTTTTATCTACATCATTTGATATCTTTCGTCTCCGTCGTGTTATCCATATTGATATTAATGATGATATAAGAAAGAGAAGTGATGCCGCTTGTTGCATTTGTATCATGTGTTTAGATGTTCTAGAAGAAGAATAGGGCTGTAGTGCAAATGATAATATAACGAATAGTAAAGAGAGTGGTATTGTCATACATATCATATCTGGATTATCCACTGCTCTTGATATATTTGATATCCATTGCAGCCTTGTTGTTCTTCCTGTTGCAATATTGTTAGGAGGGTTTGCCCGATTGATATCATCATTACTGTTTTGCTTTATCTTCCTCCGCTCGTTATTCCACTTTATTAATGTGTGCCGTAATCGTGATCTAGATTCATTCCATGTTAGCGGGAGATACCCAACTACTTGCTGATGTTGTTCATTTGTGGTTGACGACTTATCCATAATCAAAGGAGTGATATGTATTGTATTAATTGATATGCACCTATAGTTTGTAGATTATGCCGTCATCACCAGCATCTAGCTAGAACATATATGATAGAATAAACTGTTTTAGTTATTCATATATACAATAATAGAGAGCGTACATTATGAGAGAAGGTTTAATAGTCGGCAATTATCACTGACCAGGGGTCAATTGGTAGATAAGATCCAAAGGAGAAGTTTATTCTTAGAAAGGAAACTTCTCCTACTGCACTTTTCTACACTTGCAAAGTACCGAGAGAGATGAACTCATCACTCTACTACATACATACACCTAAGATTTTGTTTGGAAGCTGGCTGTACATTTATCTTTTTACTCCTAATCTAAGGTTATGTGTATGAGTAGTGTCATAATAATGCTTTTCTTTTTCCAGCGTTTACATGGTTCCAACAACTGGAAGCTCACCTCCAAGTTGCTCATGTACCATAAGTCCAAGGATGCCCATCATAGCAGCACTAAAGTAAGGAGAGATGAAGAGATATGGTGAGCAAATTAATATATAAGTCAGATTGCAGATCATGAAATGAAAAACAAACAAAGTCACATTCTCCTACAACCAACAAACCACTTACCGTCCATTGTTTAATTCAATAGCACGCTTCTTAAGCTTGGTATCTTCATCGAACTTATCCCATCCAAAGTCCAATGCACCATTACGGAAGTCACCAACAAATTCATTCTCTCCGGTAACATCCTTCATTACGAATAATTCAAGGAAACCAATTAAGAAAACAATCTGAAGAGCACCATCCTTTGGCATCTCTAACCATCCCTTAAGACCAACACCAATATCAGAGAATTGTGTTCCATCGAAGGAGATTTGTCCTGGAATACGAACACCGGCACGTGCTACAATGTTACCAAGGAAAGCAAGTTGGGCAATACGTCCGTGCTTAAGCTCAACGTAACGAAGACGGTCGAATCGGGTCTGACCAGCCTCGTCTAATAATCCAAGAGGATCGAAAAATCCAAGTGGTGGCTGGGCACCAAGTTCACCTGTTATGAATAATAAAGATGTATGATATGATATGAGTAACATATCATATTGCAAAAAAAAATCATATCATATGCATGGCATTGCAAAAAAAAAAAGACATACCCTCGAAGGCATTGATAGCCGATGTTGTCTTGGCAACAGGAGCAGGGGCGAAAGCAGAGGCCGTGGCGGCAAGAGTGGCAATAGCAGCTAGCTTCATCATGGTTATTAGTTGTTGGGGTAGGAGAGTAATTGAGTGTGTGTTTTTTTGGATTCTACTTCAACTCTCTCCAAATTTATCGCCAATAAGAATAAAATCAGAAGGAGAGCTCCCCCCCATACATAGTGCTGCCGTCATCTCAGATCTCAGGCGTCATCTCGAACAGCCATTAGGACTTGACACTACCTAGCAATACATACATGAACATAACATTAACATTATCTTTTGTTTGTTATTTATCGTCTTAAAGTCAGCTACAGCCACAATGCCTCCATGTAAAATCAACTCCTCCAAGAGGTTACCTACACTTAGGAAAATGACATCCTCCTCACTATCCAAAGATGATGATGTAAAGAGTATCATGATAGATCGTACTGATAGTATGGCGGCACGTGCCAAGGATAAAACTCCCTTTACAACAGATGAGGTTAGAGATATAATAAACTCGTTACATAACATTACCCCCAAGGAGGATTCAAATATAGATTGGGAAGCACTTGAAACATTATTAGTAGATGTAGCTCATCTATCACATAAGGATTGGCATGTAACTAGCAGCAACTCTGCCAAGATGGCAGATATATTATTACCTGATAATGATAGTTTGAATACAAATACTCATGCACAACAAATATTGGAAAGATGTTTACATGAAGGAAATTGGCACCAAGCTTTAGCTCATGCAAATATCAACAACAAATCGAATAAACCTTGGGCAGTATTGGTAACTGGTGTTAATGGCATTAGAAAAACAACTTCTATATATCAACCATGGTTCTCTGAGGTGTTAAAAGAAGCATTGATACCTCCAGACACTTTAAATGGAGAAGAAGATGAGATTGGTTTAGACCTCCTACCCAATGGTGATAACTCTTTCTTTCGACAATTAGATCATATGATATGTACACTTTGCAATGAAGATTTCTCTGTACTGTATGCTCTCACCAGTGCTCAATTAGAAGATGATAAACGCCCATCAAAAGAATTAATCAAACAATATTCGAATTTGAAAGCAAGTATCTTCTCTCGATATAGAACACTAAGCGAACTACTCGGAGTGCTGCTCCTTACAGAAGCACAAAAACATAACATTAATACAATGTGTGAAACCTCTGGTAAAGACATAGCAATGTTTCATTACATAAATCATTTCTTTCCTGACAGATATAATAAGTTGGCATTACATTTTACAATTAATGATTTAAGATTTGCAAAACAGAGTGTCGATGAGCGCATGGAAAATGAAATGATGACGGGAAAAGCTTCACTCGAATCTGATGATGTTGTACAACTTATATATGCCAATGTCGGCGGTCCTTATGGGTCAGAAGCTTTAGAAGGAGTACAAGAAGATTCGGATCGGGTGTGGAATGAAGTGATAATGAATGAAAATGAAGATGGGGGCGTTGTTAAAGATTGGTATAAGGCTAGTATGAGAATTAATGCATATGATAGTAAACCGTGGACTATTCAAGCAGTAAAAGCTGACGGGACTCTTGGGAAGGAGCATATGTTTGGCAAACCACGGACTGTGTGAGGAAATATCATATCCATACTAGTAATTACCAATTATAATCATACACTACTATTAATATCCTAAAATATATCCATCATGTCATGAGACGAAAGCATCATCTCAATAGCTGAATAATCATCAGAAGCATGACACAAGTAATCTTCTTCGTAGCGGCATCTACAAATGAGGAGCTACTTACGACACCATCAAGTGTTAGCTCGCCTAACCTAAACAAGTTTGCTTTGCGAGCCTCAGCTGACAATTGTTCTGGTTGTTCTGGAGCAGTACACTCTGGATCATCCTATTAAAGGAGAAGGAGAAAAAGAAAAAGTATGTGAGATAATGTTGTTGGCAAAACTAAACAACACTTTTAAGTGTCAATTACTTACCCCGCAAGTAGCCGAAGCAATGAAATTGCATACTTTCAGTACAGAATCAAAAACAAAACCATCTCCACATGTTTGTACTACTCCGTCGCCATTGAAACAATTGACATATTGCTGACGATTGGTTCCTGGAACTTGATACAGGCCAGCTTCTTTCCCTGCACACGGCGTATCACATACCGAGCCACCTATATCGGGGCAGTCGGGATTGTCTCCAGGATCTTCCGGAGCAGTACATTCTGGATCATCCTATGCAAATCAAGTGATATGATATGAGATAACATTCATAAAGTACAATAAACATATCACATAGAACAATAACAATAACTTACTCCACAAGTTGCAGATGCTTTTAAATTGCATACTTTGAGCACAGAATCAAACACTAGATCGGTTCCGCATGTTTGTACTACTCCCTCGCCGTTAAAGCAATTGACATATTGCTGACGATTGGTTCCTGGAACTTGATACAGGCCAGCTTCTTTCCCTGCACACGGCGTATCACATACCGAGCCACCTATATCGGGGCAGTCGGGATTGTCTCCAGGATCTTCCGGAGCAGTACATTCTGGATCATCCTATGCAAATCAAGTGATATGATATGAGATAACATTCATAAAGTACAATAAACATATCACATAGAACAATAACAATAACTTACTCCACAAGTTGCAGATGCTTTTAAATTGCATACTTTGAGCACAGAATCAAACACTAGATCGGTTCCGCATGTTTGTACTACTCCCTCGCCGTTAAAGCAATTGACATATTGCTGACGATTGGTTCCTGGAACTTGATACAGGCCAGCTTCTTTCCCTGCACACGGCGTATCACATACCGAGCCACCTATATCGGGGCAGTCGGGATTGTCTCCAGGATCTTCCGGAGCAGTACATTCTGGATCATCCTATGCAAATCAAGTGATATGATATGAGATAACATTCATAAAGTACAATAAACATATCACATAGAACAATAACAATAACTTACTCCACAAGTTGCAGATGCTTTTAAATTGCATACTTTGAGCACAGAATCAAACACTAGATCGGTTCCGCATGTTTGTACTACTCCCTCGCCGTTAAAGCAATTGACATATTGCTGACGATTGGTTCCTGGAACTTGATACAGGCCAGCTTCTTTCCCTGCACACGGCGTATCACATACCGAGCCACCTATATCGGGGCAGTCGGGATTGTCTGTAGGATCTTCTGGTGTATTGCAAACAGGGTCATCTCCGCATGTTAGGACTTCAGTTTATATGTGTTGAGGATCGAGAGAAAAGTAAAGTGTATTGTGAGTTTGACAATTTAATCAGTACATAAATATTTCCTGATATGGATATATCATTTCATACCTTGGACAGCATCTTGAAATGCAAAGTTACATGTTTGAGTACTAACATCAAAGATAGTTAATCCGTTATTACAAGAAAATGCATTTACTGTCTTTTCATTTGAGCACTGCACGTAGGTAAGACAATCCTCATTAGGACATTGTATGAAGTTTGTATCAGGCCGTCCTATACATGGATCACATGTTGAGCAATTAGCATTTGTTTTAGTAATTAATATTGATATTGTTGTTGATAGGAGGAAGAGAAGGTTTGTCTTCATTATGTTTGTACTATTATATTAACATGTAATGTTAATAATGAGGATTGCAATTGCAGAGAAATCTTGTTGTTTTGAGATGTTTTACTGGGGTTCAGGGGTTATTGCTAGGTTCATTGAGTGCTTATTCGTATTATACTCCACCGGCGACTCTATTACTCTTCTAATAACTGCTTCCTATTGCAGTCTGCGTCTGCTATTTTAAGCCATTGGATATAGTAGTCTCTGACCTATGTAGGGGCGTTTGCAATAGGATACCTCTGCCCCGATTTTTTCAGCATACGTAGTCAATCTACTAGTGAACCTAAAGTGGTAGTCACAGTCACAGAAGAAACGCCCTACCGGTGGGCATCTCTGGATAAGGATTTGAGAAATTTCTAATATTTACCACTATTCACCCATGTAAAAATAGTGAAATTTTTCTAAAAACTCTGGAATTTGTTCTTCTCCAATATGGCCCTCAGCCGGGGCATTATGACAATGCCCCAAACGCCCTGGTGGTATTCAAATGGCTGAATAGAGTGGCCCTAAAGTCCTGATATGGTACTAATCTCCTTATACTATCATATGCGTTAGTAACTCATATAACATTTTGGAAATACATGAGTATGTATGAGTTAATAGCGCATATGTAATTGCACAATACTTCCTTGAAAACAGTTTCTCAATCACCAACGCACTTGATGATTATATGTGTTAGTAACTCATACTTTATAATTTTATATGTTTTACTAACACATATGGCAGCTGACATTTTATATGTGTTAATAAGTCATACTTCTTTACAAGAATAAAAAGTTGGTTCCCATTATCTAATCTCCAATCTCCCAGGCGCATGGTTGTTTGTGGAGAATAAATCTCATTTGTGGCATTCCAGAATTGTTATACGCACCCATGAGGGTCAGTTAGACATCTTTTTCACATGTGCACACCTCATCAATGGCAATCTTTACCTCATATAGCAGTTCCGAACCTCAATTTCCCCACTGCTGTGGCCATATCTGCACCCAAGTGGTTGGTTATGGTCAACTGCAATGAAGTTCAGTGTACCGCAGTTGATGTATGGATCCATAAGCTTGTTATACACCTAACCAATACCAAACAATCAATATTTGAGCATCTACATGATGGTGTACCACCACTTGATGGCCAAACATGTCAGAAAATTGGTTCGATTTCAAAAATCTAGATTTGAGGCATGAAACCTACCAACATGTGGCTGTAAAAGTATGATGGATGGACTTACAATCATGCTGGGAGTGTTCATCAACTTGTTATGTACCTATACAATGCCAAACAATCACTATTCAAGAACCTGCATGCTGCTATACCCCCACTTGTTGTCCAAACGTTGCCTGAAAGTCGGCAGGAAATAGAGTTTTTTCCTGATCTGAGGCATGAAACCTACCAACATGGGGCTGTAAAAGTATGGTGGAGGGCCCTACAATCATGCTGGGAGTGTTCATCAACTTGTTATGTACCTATACAATGCCAAACAATCACTATTCAAGAACCTGCATGCTGCTATACCCCCACTTGTTGTCCAAACGTTGCCTGAAAGTCGGCAGGAAATCAGGATTTTGCCAAATCTGAGGCATGAAACCTGCCAACATGTGGCTGTAAAAGTATGCTGGAGGGCCCTACAATCATGCTGGGAGTGTTCATCAACTTGTTATGTACCTATACAATGCCAAACAATCACTATTCAAGAACCTGCATGCTGCTATACCCCCACTTGTTGTCCAAACGTTGCCTGAAAGTCGGCAGGAAATCAGGATTTTGCCAAATCTGAGGCATGAAATCCGCCAACATGCTTTTACTTTTATGAGAGTTGATGCGACTCTGATATCAGGGTCAAGCCCCTCTCTCTTGTGGTGGTACTCATACTCACTTGCTACCATAGCTTGATTTGACGACAAGCTGTGCGCAGTAGCAGAGTAGACAGATGCGATAGAGGGGAACAATTCGACATTACCATGTCATTAAGATTAGTTGCTCGTGCAGTATGCTGCGCGTCATCTAGTATGCCGTCATCGTTGTTGAGAGTTTCATCATCACATCTATTTTCAACATCATCACCAGTTAGTAGTACTCAACAACTATCATCATCACAGCTTCGTAGACGTAGACGACGTGGTAGTAAAGCTACTGACCATACCGATAATCAAAGTAATAATAAACTAATTCCAGATGATCCATCAATATCATCAATCGATTCATCATCAACTTTATTTTCACCAAAAGATTCAAAGGGAAACTTATTAAACTCACAAGAATATTTACAATTAGCATCATTATCACCATGGGTGCCTTGTCCCGATATGGTAATTAAGCGAGTATTTGAAATAGCCAATGCTAATACAAATGATAAACATGTTGATTTAGGATGTGGTGACGGTCGATTAAACTTTGCAGCGATATCAACTTTTAAATTGAATAATAGTTTAGGTATTGATATTGATGTTAATATACTTGAGAAGTGTTATGAAAGATTGGGTAAACGATATGTCCCAAATAGATTCAGTACTACTAGTAGTAGTATTGGACATGATAACCAGGAGAGTATTTCATCAGAAGCTGACAAGTTGGACTTTGTACAGGCTGATTTGATACGTGTTATTGAAAGACAAAGGACAAAGTATAAATTGTCATCTCAAGATAATACTCTCAGTACCCCAGAAAAAGAAGTCAAAGAAGCGGAAGATTGGTCAAAAGAAGATGAGATCACACAAAAGATATCTCAATCTACAATTATTACCATGTACTTTGTTGATGAGGCATTACAACAAATCCAACCATATCTTGCATCTGTTGTCGGTGGACGTACTGATGTTTGTGTTATAACAATCGGGTATGAAATGAAGGGATGGGAACCGTCATGGGTTGAACGTGTATTGGGATTGACAATATTCAAATATGATATGATTAATGTTGCAAATGACCCTGTAGAATGGAGTACTGCTGCCGTTGGTAATACTAAAGAGTATGAAGTAAAAAAGGATGGCAATAGTAGTGATCAACCACATCTTGATACATATACTGATGTTGATGAATCTCCAGAGCTAACTGCATATTTACAAAAGAAAAGAGAACAGGATACAGAAGAGCTAAACAATGGACTGCGTATACATCACGATGAGGCATTGAATGACTTTACTCAATCTAAAACATTGCAACAAGCTCAATCATCAGTTACCAATTCACCCTCAATATTGTATGAAGATGAAGAAGATGACGATTGGGATTTTGATGAAGATGAAAATCCTGAGGAGTTATTGAAACAAGCACAGCAAATAATGGCGGAACAAAGGAGTGGAGGTCGTCCAAAAGGCATGAGAGCTGGATTAGACGAGAAATCAAAGAAAAAGAGCACTGAAGCAAAGAAGAAGCCAATGTGGAAGAAGCCATGATACAAATAGTTGAGTCATGCTATTGGCACTCAATCTATCACATACTTTATTTAGGCTTCATCTCTCCCTGCTGGAGACCTTGACCTACTTCTACTCCTTGAACGACTGCGTCTGTCTCGCCTACTACTGCGATGACGATCCTTTCGATCGCGTTTACTTCTACTCCTACGCTCCTCCTTTCGACGTCGTTCCATTTCATCTCTCCGCCTTTCATCCTCGGCATCTTCTTCCATATCTCGAATCAAGCACATAGGCACCGGTTTAATATGCATAAAGTTACAAAATCCCCCCCTACGGCAGCTTTCTTCATCAAAATCTCTACATCGAGCTTCCCGAAAGTCTGTCACTGGACTAAATTCAACCTCCATCCTCCTTCCATCATAATATCGATTATTCATTACATTCAATGCATCAGCTGCCTCTTCCTCTTCACTAAACTTTGCATAGACATGTCCAATCATATGATCTCCTAAGAATAGGGAAGAACAAAGGTTAGTACAATCTTTTACAACAATAATGTATTATAACCGCAATATCTCTTACCTAAATTATCACAGATATGTAATGCCTCTAGCCTTCCAAATTTTGATAACTCAAGGAAGAAATCTCTATCAATTGTGTATTATGATTTGATATAAAGATGTATCATCAAATAGCAATTTAGCATTAGAAACATGAGATAATTCAATGTCAACAAGCACTGAATACTAATATAAAGTAATTACGTACTCAAAGAACACCAAGAAATCTTCTCTAGCTTTTTCTTCATTTACCTCGACATTATCAACACTCCGTCCTTCTCTAGCTGCCTGTAACTCAGCCTCACGCATTGGATGACGATAGATGTGTTTAATTAATATCGATTGTGAGAAGGCTGATGATAAAAGAGTGGGTATTAAAAAGGTTAGAGTAGGACATAACATAGGAATTTTTAGTATATATCATGTGAGCATTCCAACCTCTATATCTAACATATACAACTTACCTGGACGATGATGTATACGTGAACATCGATCACCATGTCTACATGCACCTATCTTAAAGTAGAAGGGACAGTTGACCTATTGATGTAACGTCAACAGGAGGTATTTTTCAGAGTTTGCAATGAGAGAAAATGTTAGAATTATCTCCAATCGTAGATATGATATTATTATGAAAGATAACAGTACACTATGAAATAATAACATACCTTGTCCTCTTCTGTTCCGTGAATACGTGCTAAATGCTGTGCCATGGTAGTATATTGATGCTCTCTCTAGAGTGGCTTATGGGAAAGTATGGTAGGATACCCAAAATTATGAGAGTTGTTGTTGATATTTGATCATTGAATAGTGTAGATATGATTAATACTGGCAGGATCATGATAGGTAGGAAATGATATCTTTGTATTAAGAAGAGTTTTAACATTTAGAGTTGAAGAGGGTATCAATACGAAATTGAGAAAATTGAAACAGCCAACAACATCAAAAATGAATACGAATATCATCAGCAATACCAATTATGATCAAGCCATCAAATGGTGTCATGAAACAATATCATCAGGCCATGCAATGTTGTTTTCATTAAAACCATTTCACCAAGAGATAAGTACTGCTTCCAAGAAGTTTGGTATATCATTTGAGGTAAGAAGAGAATGAAGAATTGCTACATTTGCTCATGGTAAACTCTCATCTTATCTCTCTATTGCGTACATCAACATACTATACGATAGGCACTACACTCTCTCTTTAGAAATGCTCATGTAACACATATGAAACGTACCACACACACTGTTAAGTCACAAACAATGAGACATATTAGATCCTACTTGAATGGTACATCAATTGTTAAATTGGCTATGAAATGTAATTATCCACCATCAATGATGGCACGGTTAATTGTTGAGAATATTACCCAACCTCCATCATCATCATCAACAGCAAGTAGAAGTAATAAAAATAATACAAGTGTCAATAAGAAGTACACTACTGAAGCTATACGACATCCTGAAAAGGTGTTGGGTAATGCAAGTTTAGCAATATTGTCTGAATATCAATTCTCTGAAAGGAATGGTAGTTTTGGTAGTGGTAGTAGACAACAAATCAATGATCAAAGTAATAACTCTTCTTCTCCTATAATGGTTGATCAAAATTTGAATAGTTTGGCAAGCTATCAAGGAGAAGGAGAAGAAGACGAAGTAATAGTTCCATTATCAAGACTTGCAAGGGAGGTACGACATGCTATTGATTCAGATCCAATGTATGGTAAGTAAGAAAAGAATCGGCACCCTCTTCTTTAACAATTGTCACCATTCTTACAGTCATGCATTGTTTCATTCATTCAATAATATAACAAAGGTCCAAAACAAGACAGAGAAAGACATAACATAGGTATAGAATATGAATTACTTTTAGAAGAAACACTACAATCAATGGCAATACCATTTGAAACCGAGGCTGAGTTGAGGATACGTGGTACAGCAAAAACGCCTGATGTACTGCTTTCGTGTCCGGTAGGTATACGTGTTCATAGGAAGAATGTAAACGACGAGGAGACGGTAACTGCACAGCAGAATGATCAACAGGTTCAGCTGCAAGGTGAGGAGAATAATGGTACTACTCCAATATCACATCTACAGAAGCGTGGTAGTGTCAACCTTCTGAATGATGATGATGATGATGATGATGAAAGTGATGAGTATGAATGGAAAATCATTTGTTGGATTGATTCCAAGGTAAGGTGCAACCAATGTGTATGTGATCAATGATACACATTTTCTCAAACAATACCAACACATTCTTCTTGTGCTCACAGGCGTTATTTGGAGACGTTGAAACACATACAAACAGTGTATTACCACAAGTTGAAACATATGTGCACCGTTTCGGTCCTGGACTTGTCTTGTATTGGTAAGAGAGATGTAGTGTATATAATTACTGACTGTTTATCAATCTTATTTGACTGAAATCTTGTGACTTATCTACACTGCTAAGGTTTGGGCATGCACCACTAAATAGGTTGGGCGATAGTCATGGTGATGTTGTAATAGTGGGTGGCGATCTACCTGCAATGATGCTGCTGCCTAATGGAGAAGAGTTAGGGTATAGTTGTTAATTACGGGGGCTGGTGGTGCTGAAGTATATTTGTACTAGTTTAGCCAACCATTGTTGTTGCAATGTTGTTTCCGCCACACACTACGGGAAGCAAGAGATATCAAAGTACATATATCTCATAGTACACCTCTAGCTGGGTCAGATGACCTGTGTGCCTCTAGGAATTAAGCCTCCATAGAGTAGGCTATGAAACACGGTCCCACAATCTGTTTACTTGAAGTCATCCAAAGTGAAAGCTCGATTGAACTTGACAATCACCAACGTGTCGTTCTTTGGACTTGGATATACAGTTACAGCTTCCTCAGTGGGCACACTGCCAATGAATGAACCTCATGATCTCTTTTTCCGGGGGTTTTCTTTTTTATTCCTCGTCTTTCATTTTAGCCGGTCGTCATAGCTTGAGGTCTTTTAGAGGCAGTGGATTTGCATACGTTTGCGACACATACAGGCTTTACGACACATACAGGCTAGAGCAACAACATATGATCAACATAGACCAACACGCTAGGTACCAAGTAATTAGCAGATTATCATCAAGAGCAAAGATAATATAATGCTGCTACTAACTCTCATCATCGTCATCATCGCTGCTACTAATTGTTCTTATGTAGTAGCAAGAGAGCAGAATAATAGTTTACTACGACGTCACGGGAAACAGCAGACATTGAAGTATACATACAGTAGGTTACATCAATATCATGCTGTATAGTGTATAAATGTATTGCAATTATATGATATGCATTACTTTTATTTTTCACCTCTCTCAAATACAATATCTTTTTCTCTTCCTACCATTAAAAATACTTATTGCAGGTGGTGATGAATTGGCTGATATTGATAACAATAGTGCTAGGTCATTGTCGCGGCCATGGATGAATGACAAGGAATATATTTTGCCTCATAATCAAAAAAAGAAGATACATGGTCATTATTATTATAATGCATTGAGAGGAGAGGAGAAGTATAAGAAGGAGAATCCTTTAAAACGAGAGGACTATAAGAAGAAGAATCAGACAAAGAAGAAGAAGAATCAGAATAATAAGAAGAACAAGAAGCAGAAGCAATTGGCAATAAGGAAGTCTAAGAAATACAAAAGTGGATTACTGTATAAGTTTAAAGATGGTGAAGAATCGACAACAAAAACATCGAATACACAGAGTGGACAAAGCGGTCAACAGAATTATGTAGATGGGAAAGTTATACCATTCAAAGAAGATGCAACCTCACCTGTAAGTTGTTTCAATTTCGTATATGAGTTGCTGTAACATGATTTCATATTAACAACACAAAATCATTTTCTCTTGTTTCATAACAAACGTTTATATATATTAGCTTATTGTACAAGATGGACAAGAAGAAGAGAAACGTATAGGATTAAATACAATGTATGTAAAGGCAACGGGTAAAGCTGGTAAAGGCAAGGCTAGGAAAGAAGCACCTACACATCTACCTGGGAAAGGTAAGGCGGGGAAAGATTCTCCTACCCATGTGCCAAGTGTATCACCGACAATAGAGGTAAGTACGTATCTATATGCGTGTATAAGAACACACAAATTTGTTGTTGTCGGGCGAATCAGCAAGCCTTTAGATTTACTCTAAGGAAGACTTTCCAAGATACTTATCGTATTGTAAAAACTAACAAAAATCTATTCCTCTTCACTTTCCAGCCAACATCAGATCCATCAAATCCTAGCAAAGGTCCTACAATACAACAAACAACCGATTCACCTACTCCTGAAATCACAGACCCAAATATTCCTGTATTGCCAACGGTAGAACCAAATACCGCGGGACCTTCATCATCGCGATCTACATCGCCGTCATCTCAGCCTACGTCTGGCCCGACATCTCAACCATCAAAAGAGGTAAGCTTCTGTTGTTGTTTTGTGTCTGAAGAATCGAGTCTATCTCTTGTAGTACTACTTGAGAATAAGACTGTATCATCACAGCCGTCATCTCAAACATGCACTAACTCTTTCCGTCTCTTCTCTCTTCACATCTGATTCGTCTCACAGCCGTCTCAGACTCCAAGCCAAACTCCTTCAAGGAGCCCCAGCAAAATGCCGTCTACATCGCCGTCATCTCAGCCTACGTCTGGCCCGACATCTCAACCATCAAAAGAGGTAAGCTTCTGTTGTTGTTTTGTGTCTGAAGAATCGAGTCTATCTCTTTTGTAGTACTACTTGAGAATAAGACTGTATCATCACAGCCGTCATCTCAAACATGCACTAACTCTTTCCGTCTCTTCTCTCTTCACATCTGATTCGTCTCACAGCCGTCTCAGACTCCAAGCCAAACTCCTTCAAGGAGCCCCAGCAAAATGCCGTCTACATCGCCGTCATCTCAGCCTACGTCTGGCCCAAGCCAAATGCCGAGTCAGTCGCCCTCGAGTATGCCAACTGGATCGCCGTCGAAAGAGGTCAGTTGATATGAGTTTTATGTTATGTGAAAGATATACCAAAGTGATATAAATATCAAAACTCACTCACCAAACACATGTTATGCCCTTTCACTTTCTGTCTTTCCTTCTCTCGTGAACAGCCCACATCAACTCCTAGCCAATCCCCGTCGGCCAATCCGGCACAAGTTCCAACAAGTTCATCTTCTACGTCGCCTACTCAGTGTGATGTTACTAATCCTGCCAATAATGTTTGGTACTTTGTTCAAAGTAATGGAAAAGCTCGGGGTTGTTCCTGGGTTGCATCAAAGCCCGATAAGAGGTGCGATAAGAGAGGTGGTTATGGTTGTTGTGTTGCTGATGGTTCAATATGTCAAAATGATCCTCTTTACGATGACTCTCGTAGGGTTCGGGCATATGAAGTTTGCACTGATGAATGTGCTTCTTTTAGCCGATCAGATGACAGGCGTGGTAGAATGTTATTACAGCGGATTGTAGAGAAGATAGATGAAGAAAATATCAACCTTGATTCTGAGTTGACAATAGCTGATCTTCCTGTCATAAGAAGGAAGAAGCTCTCAAATGGAAATGAGTTCAATTCAACGTCACATGAGCAAATGATTACGCTAGCAGAAGCTGAATTGAAATTGCAGCGATTAATCGATGAGTATCATGGACCGATAGGGTCTCTATCCCTACCTGAGGCGCATCCAGAAAACCAAGTTCCTGCCTTATTGGAGGCTCTTGATCCACGTATGAGACGTGATAATCATCATTGTTTTAGAATATATTATGAATTGTGGAGAAGAGAAATACCTTTTAGCGGACAAGAATTCTTTGAATGGCTTGACTTTGGGCGAGGTCAAGCTGTGGTAGATGAGTCGATGAGCTCCCATTGTACCAAAGCGGCCTTTCTTGCTAATAGACAAATGCATTCCTTTTTCACTGATGAAGAGAGATTGAAACATGAGGTATCTTTTGTAAGTCCAAACAAAGAAGGAAAACTTGTTGCAAGATATACCCACAGCAATGTTGATGTACCCGAAAGTCTTGGAAGTCATCCATACACTTACATATGGGCGCTTGATGGATCTTTTTATATTGCTCCAAAAGTGAAGCATATGGCTATACTAGGAGGGCACCCTGCGTTGGGTGCAGGGGAGATATATGTGGGAAAAGCGGGACGGGTGAAAGGAATTAACTTTAATAGTGGCCATTATAGACCAGGAATTCACACAGCTGCAATCATGTATCAGTATTTTAGAGACCGGGGTTACAATACATCAGCTCTGAATTGGTTTGGAAGAAAGTCGTGGTCATCAAAAGATTGCAACAATACAAATTGGCTGAGTATCGATGTTCCTGGTATCAATGGAGCGGCATTAGAGCAATCGTGTCATGAACTCACAACTAGTTCAACTTGGATCCTAAAGGATCGTAAATAATAATGTATTTAACCGTTAATAACAATGTTTTATCGTCATTACATCTTTTGGGTGATAGTCTGTTGATGCCCCATCTTCTGTATGTTGCCTTTGGCAATACCAAAAAGTCACAACTAGAGGAGCTGACATTTTAAGGAATGAGTTATAGCATTTTGGGTCTACATATAACCATTTATGGCGGAGTAACTATCTGAGGGCGCCAAATGAAAGATCTCATTGAGCTGGTTCAGGGAAAAATAAT
>Ga0214479_100389_pt1 | contig 26870 bp, 21 predicted proteins | sample M1_20Mar14CPVII9_5_FD_165054 | JGI IMG/M metagenome (GOLD analysis project Ga0214479, IMG submission 165054) | Marine eukaryotic communities from Monterey Bay, California, United States - M1_20Mar14CPVII9sort6BwellE14 | ecosystem: Environmental > Aquatic > Marine > Unclassified | place: USA...
AGAAGAATAGCGGAAAAAGTCTTATGCTCAATATCAAGTAACTACGGGGTAGTGGGTGAATAGTTTTGACCACAAGAAGATTAGAATCAGATACGAGGTACGATACATAATGAGATCCGTGGTACAATAATCGGATCCACCACAGAGATATATTGGCGTTAGTACAACGTGCTACTTTTGTATCAATCCACAGTCTATGATAGCATCGGATATCGTTTCATAGAGAGTATATATTGGAAAGCTAATACTAAGGTCTCTTCATGTTCACATATAGAATCTCTATCGGCTTATCAAACTAGCTAGCTAACCCGCATACGACATTTGCCTCATATGCACATACACTAATCGTAACATCAAATAAAGTTCCGGGTACACATGGTAATACTGCTCCGACTACACTCCCGCTCGTACAGTAAACATAACTTGCACATCCGGCAACGGGATAGTATCCCGTATAATCTAATGGACACTCACTGCTACTGCCATCTGATGGACTTGATGCTGCTGATGATACCGTATTACTCGGTGTCAAATCACTTGTATATACTTGATTATATGTCGGGGTATTGACACCAGACGATGGTGACGGTGCTGGGTTCGATAACATAACATCCGACTGTGACGATTGAGCACCATTGAAATCATTAGCACTACCTCCCGCATCCGGAGCAGTATACAGTGACCAATCGACCGTGTCAGGTTCGTCTGGTGCATATCGATATGTCTGATCACTCAATGCCCATGTCGGATCACGTAATGTAGAACAATCAAAGTTTGGATTCTGTATCTTGGCATTGGTAGCATCGATCAACGGCGTGATCATATTACCGTCACCTAAATCAATCATATCACCCGAGATTTCCCATACTAAGAAGCCGTGCATACCTCGTTCATTAGCATATCCAACCTTATCACAGATAGCTCGGGCGTCATCATACGAAACCAATCCTCGGTCACCATCATTAAACACGGCATACTGAGTCTGTGTATCCTCATGACGGTATGTCGTCATCCGTCCCAACTCATTCACGATATTAAAGTACTGTGGGCTACCCTCATCTAAATGATAATTAATATCATCTGCACCATCGTGGAACTGTTTCATACCAGTTGCCTTTTGAAATGACCGTCCATAGAATGGTAAGCCGATATTCATTTGTGATAGTGGTACGCCTAACTCAACGTAGTTGTTCACACAACCATGAACAGACCAACGCTTCGACTTGTCAGTCCAACCTTGATCAAACATTGGGGCGTTTACACCCGTGAGGGCGTCCCAGGCACCGTGAAGGTCATAACTCATCAAGTTTAGTTCCGTCAAGTAATGCTTGATTTGATCAACTTGTATCTTATCAATCTTGTCTGGACCGCAGGGAAGTGCTATTGGGTAAGGAGAGGGTAAGGAAGGCATATGATATGAGTGTGAGTATAAGATGTCTAAAGGGAAGCATATTATCGTCTTGTGCATAAGATGTGCACAAGATGTGCACTAAATCATATCTATCCCACTCTCTTCAAACGACTTACCAGCGGTCAAGCCGTAGAAACGACCGGTTGCTGCACCAAGATCATCTAACTTGGCACGGATTGTGGCTAGTAATTTTGTAAAGTTGACAGTATCATCCGGCGTGCCTGAGTGATCTTCGTATCCTGGAAGATGCGCGTTGCACAGTTTATGAAGACGAGGAGAGGTAAACATAGCATATGTTAGTACATGTGGGTTGCAAGGGCAAGCAAATGAATGCAATGGAGGGACAAATGAAGTAGCCAAGTCACCAAGACTTCATACTGAACACACAACAACATACGACAAAACAACACAAACGCGGACTTTCCAGGATATTCCCAGTCTATCGTTTGATATGTTTGAGTGATTTGAGAAGGGAAGAAGAAGGGGACATATGATGTGTGTGTTAGAAGGATACGGACTTGACACACTAAACATACTATACACAACACACTCGGCTACCGCCTCTTGTCTTACACTTACCTAAATCAATACCATCAAAATCATAATCAACAATCATTTCCACACACTGTTGTGCAAATCGTTCACGCTTAGTAGCACTAGCAGCAATACTTGGGAAGTTATCACTTAATGTCCAACCGCCTATACTTGGCATAACTTCCGTCCCGACTGAATGTGCCAATTGTACAATACCTTTAGATAAATCATGATGATTGCAATTCTTAACATTTGGTCCATCCCAACTACATTTATAATTAGCATTGGTTTGTTCAGCTTCATTATAAATGTATGGTCCAAATAATAATTGTGGATCAGCCCATTCATCGGTTCCATATAAGTTACCCATTTTATCAGGTTGGAAGAATGCATAATTGATACGATCATATTTAGAGAATTGTATGTTAGTTGGATCGGCATATTTGTTACGATCATACCATTGCCATGATGCGTAGTATCCAATGACTGTTTTAGAGGTACTACTGCCACTTGGTGATGGATTGAAGGGAGCATTCGTCCATGGCGGTAATGATGGTTCATTTGTTGGTTTGGTAACTTGTGTATTGGTATTGGTATTAGTAACGGGCCAAACAACTGTATTTGCAATTGTAGGTATACTTTGTTGTTGTTGTTGTTGTTGTGTATTAGTAGTTGTTGATACTGTTGGCGGTGAGGCAACATTAACACTAGCTTGATATGTCGGTACACTCGGCTGACTAGCAGCTTGATACGTCGACGGTGTACTCTGTGGTGCTTGTTGAACGGTAGTAAACGGAGTAGTCGTAGCCGGTAAATCATCAAACGCCTCCTCAATCTTATTTGCCAACGAATCACTAATAGGCGAACTGTCACCATTGCCATGTGTACAACTATCAATACCTTTAAAGCAACCATACTTGTGTGAATGTTCTTTACATTCTAATATCGTACCAGAAGGACAGGGTTTGCAAATTGACATTGCCTCATCGACTGATGATCCGCAGTAAAAGTTATGTGGATTTGCTAATAAGACGCCATCATTCTCGGATTGATATTCAATACTTTCGGCAATACTACCGGCTAAGTTTTGTACCATATCTTGTCCCTCACTACTACTTGTCGTCGCTGTCGTCTCCTCGCTAACTTGACTAACACCCTGATTCGTTAAAGCATCAAATGCCAATCCCAAGTTACCATTACTATCAGCACAATCTACAACATTACTCCAATTACAAATACCACCAACACCTACAGAACCATTGAATAATAATCCATCTGGACATTTATGTGTTGATGATATTATACCATTAATGCAGTAGACGTATTGTGTACAAGATGTAGATGTTTTTAATGAATAGCCAGTGTAGGGTGGTTGTGTTGATCCTGATGGTTGACAATCTGTATCAAGGGCGTGAACTACTGCTGTATTGACTAATGATAGGAGAGATGTACTGATGAGTGCCCGAAGTAAAAAGTTGGTAGATCGTCGTCGTCGTCGATGTTGTTTCATCGTCATTGTCATTTATTATTTTATCTCTTCGAGTATCTAGCGAGGAGATATCGACGGCCGATAGAGAACAATAAGCAAGGCAATATATTGCTATTGCAACACTGCACTATATTAGTGAGCACTGCATATCGAGAGGCATAGACTTGCCAGGTAAGGGGGTGGTCTAATCTCGGCAGTAAGATTGTAAGTAGTGTATCTATGTGTCATTTTGGGCTTATCTACTTACTTGCGCTTTCTCGTGTCATTTTGACGGTCATATGATTCACATTTTTAGATACGCCCTAAAATTTGTTAGTGAAGCAACACATGAAAGTTACTCACGTGCTATGCTCATAAATCAACTCTACTCATTGCAATTCAATATCGATATATAAACAATAATAAGCATGTCTAACGAATCATCATCAACGCCACTTAATCTATTACAAGATTGTATCAATGCCGGTAGTGGTGCTAACAATTCAGACAACGATATCAATATGCAAAGAAAATGTCAACAACAAGTTAGAGAGTCATCAACAACACCATTTCATAACTTTATGGATATATTAAGAGATAGAGCTACATCATCTACGTCATCGGTGTTTACAAGTAATAATAGTAAAGCTAATGCATATTCGAATATGAGACAAGACTTTAATATATCGAGTAAGGTTTGGCAATAGGCTTGTAAAGAGCATTAGATGCATATGTTGTACTCACGATTGCAATAGAGGGGCTGTTATTTAGTTATACGATATGGAAATAGGATTCTTCTAGAGTTTGCTGTTGATAGTTTATACCATATATCAATCTATTAACGGGAGGCGTCGGCTAGTAAGCTCGGTCAAATAGGATAATCTCAAAGCGATATGTCTATATATGTTAGATTGGATGATAGTAGGTGTCAGATTAGTAATCAAAAGTTGTTCTCTACTCTGATTGATACACGTGTTATATATAATCGTAGGATTCTATCTTGGTAGCTTGTATAGTTACCTCTCCTCAATAGTCAGACTAATGAAGTATCTCCTAATATATGACATCTACATATATAGGCGGAACATACCTTCACGATGGACTATCCAATTGCTGTGTGTGGTGTATAAGCTTAGATAATCTACACTATTCAACTTTCGATTCTAAGTTTACTTCCTCTACTCTAATTCTAGTGCACATATTCACGTTGTGTGTACTGCTTAAGGTTAGATCCTCACTCTATGCTTAGTAGTGCCGATCCAGTCAGTTGCGAAGGCAGCACATTGTATTCAAATGCCGATGTATCCGATTCTATCTATGTAAAGGTCTCTTTCTCTTCTCTTCTCCCCTCCCTTCCCCCTTCTTTGGCTCGTATTGGACATCTAACTTAAGCCGATAAAGATTCTATATGTGAACATGAAAGACCTTAGTCATCGGCTTTCCAATATAGATACTATATACACTTGTACTTTAGCTTTCCAAATGTAGATATGGATACTCTAGTTGACGATGTGTTCATATCTCATGTCTCAGACTCTATTATAAGGCTTATTTCTCTTCCTCTCCCCCTTCTCCTCTCTCTTCTTCTTTGGCTCGGTATTGGAGATACTGCGGTTATTCTTAATAGGCTTGTCCTTTCCCTTCTCTTTATCTTTCACTTCCTCCTTCTTATCAGGCTTATTATGATCCGGCTCGGGTGGTTGTTTAGAATCTGCTGACTTTGGTATGTACGGTATAGAAAAGGAAATTCGTTCCTGTGGAGAAGTTATCAATGACCCATCCTCCATATACGTTAAACTATAATGTCCATCTTTTAATACCACTGCCATGAATCTATATTCTCCTTCTGTTAAACAAATTTGTATATCTTCGGCATTTGACGTGCTTGATGCGACTAATTCAAACCCATTCTTATTTTTATTTACCTCTCTTAATAACTTCCATGTTGTTTGAGTAGTCTGTAGTTCTATTTTATGACATGTTATGGTTGGTGATGATGTTGGAGTTATTGTGATTGGAGATTGACTCGGCGAAGTAGATGGCGGTCGTGTTGACTGTCGATTCAAAGATACATAAGGGGTTAGAAATCTGTTCATATCATGTGCATATCATATGTTGCAACACACGATACCCAAAGTACAATGTGTGCTCTACGAAACTTACCTCATTCGATGGAGATTCAGTTGGCTGAGACACAGTATCAATAATGTCGACTGTGAGCTCTGTAGAATCTAAGATCTCCTCCTTCTGCTTCGCTCCGCTACTTGTAAATGTAATTGTCTCCACTTCGTCGTTTACAGTGTCCCACACAGATACGGTTTCAGTTACATTCGAAGACATGACATATGAAGACGAACCATTGTCGATTGCAGTAGAAGTATCCGATGATGATGACGTTTGATTTGTCATTAATATACCTAGAGCAATCAATGCACCAACGAAGGGAATCAATGATAATATTGTAACAATGTTCCGTCGTCGACTATGTTGTTGAGTAGTAGTGGCATTCGCATCTTCGTCGTAGTTTGCACCCTCCTCTAAATCTAAACGAATGGCATTAGGTGAAATGTTGCTTTCATAATTCTCTGTATCGGGTGATCTATTGCTATCGTTTGAACGATATCCTCCGTACATCTCGTCGTCTCCTGAATTTGTCGGTATTGTTTTGGGTATGGTATTATTAATTATTATATACATTCAATGTCAACCATCAGGTAGAAGATAGTTTTATACATATCAATATGCTTCACTGCTAATCCAAGCGGAAATGTTCAAATATTAGAGAGTATGTACTCCTCGTTCATTCATTGTTGCTTTCATTAGCCAAAAAATGAGGATACCGAGGCATGTCATTACATCTTACGTCTGAGAATAGTGTGGGCAGTGCGTTTTTGTACTACTGCTGCCATGGCCATTGTATCAAATCCCATTGGAATGAGATATATGAAGCATATCTCTCTTAATGACGGTAGCACAATCATTTATCATTTAAAGTTGCAACTCTCACAAGACGAGCAAAACAAAAACTCAAACTAGGGTTCTCTCTCTATCCATAGCTGTTTGTGTATGTCCCGATCATCGTGTCTATTGAATCTCTTTTTGCTTAGTTTAGTTATCATAAATCAAACAAACTCTCAACTCTCAGCTGTTGGTTGATAGTGATAGCATAGTAACACACGGCTATCCCCAAGCTTCATATTCATATCCCCGTCCCGGTCCCTACTCATGCTCTCTCTCATTTAGTCTTAGGCTCTCATTCTTGTTATATATTGAAAATACCATCTCTACCTTCTTCTTCGTCTTGTTTTAAACTTTCCAAAGCTAAAGATATATCCAAGTATGATGGCTTATATGTTTGATATCATATGTATTAGTAAGATAAGTGGTATCCAAAAACAAAAGAAGATACACTGCTATCTTACCTCATCAAATGATGCCTCATCTAAAGACACTGGTATCTCATTCAATGATGATAATGCTGTCGGTACCTTGTCTAGCGATGATTCAGTTGGCTGTAGAGTAGTAAGATATTGTGCATAAGACATGATATAGCATGCATGGAAAGTGTATCTCAACATATTCATATGTAGACGGATAACTCTATCCCTTACCTCATTCGGTAATTTACTTGCAGTATTTTCAATATTTGACATAGTTTCTATTATTATAATCTCAGTTGTTGACGGCGAATGGGCAGTAGAAGATATCGGTTCGGTTATGTTTGTATTAGTATTAGATATGGTTGAACTTTTGCAGAACTTATGATACTTATAGATTGAGTATTGTTCGATAATAGTATACCCAATGCGATTAATGCAGCAGCTAAAGGTATTATTGATAGTAATATGACAATATTCATGCGTCGTTGATGATGGTGAGCTGGTAGATCACATCTTCTTCTTCATGATTTGCAATAATACCTTCCTCTACATCGTCGAATTCAGACGACGCCGATTCATTGCCGATCGACCCACGGCCACTACTTTCCAATGAAGACTCTGTACCTACCGTATCGGCCTTCTTTAGTTCATGAGGTTGCTGATCCATTATCATATCTTTATATTCTTTATGTCTATTGCAATTGCAATTCGTATCGACGATGACGATATCAAACCTGTCTCCTATCTATTCTCTATGACTATGACAAACAAAGTAAGCAGTGTTCATATACCAATCGGAGCCGCTAACTTCACATGTAATATCGACAATCATATCATTCATTGGCAGTTTCTATTAGCCATAAAAGAATATAGATAGTATCTATCTAACTGCTTTGTTATTTGTTTTGTTCTTCTCAACATGGAGTTCTGAAAAATGGGAATAGTATCCTAAGAATGAGACATTTCATTACTTCTTACATCCTACAATTTTTGTCGATCAAATTCTCTTTGATTATAGCTCACAGTGGCCAAAACTATCTCACTTCCCCGAACGTAGAGCCCCTAAAAGGCGGTTCAACCTATGTGTGTCACTAGAGCCAACATAGTAGATCTCAAGATGTATTGCAATAGACATCATACTAATATTACATTATCTCGCTCGTCTTTATTGATCAATAAATATCTTTATCTATCATATCATTACTCGTACGCCATGAAGTTGTTTTCTGCAATCATAACTGCAGTTGCATGCATATGTATCGTCGCCGCTGCCGTCGATGAGGTCGAAGACGACATTGCAATTCAATCATCAAATACTAAATCAATATCAAAACAACTCGTCGTCGAAGGACGAACATTGAGGGGGAGGGGATTAGCACGTACAAGAGCTAATAGGAATAGAGTGTATTCGCCTTTTTATAGGATGGGCGGTAGCAAATCATCAAAATCTAAGTTTAATTTGTATTACAGTAGTAATAGCAAGTCATCAAGTACAAAGAGTAGTAGCAAGTCATCAAGTTCAAAGAGTAGCAAATCGTGCACAGCAAAAAGTAGTAAATCATCGAGTACGAAGAGTAGTAGCAAGTCGAAGTCCAGTACTCCTAAATCAAGTACTAGCAAGTCATCTACAAGCAAGTCTAGTAAGTCATCGAGTTGCAAATCGAGCGGTAATAATAATAAGAAGAAGAACAGGAAGAATCGTAAGAAGAAGCTCAGACGTAGAGAACCTTGGGGGAATTAAACAGGTCATATCTCTTGTTCTAGTGTATTTGTGTTGTATTGTATAGACGTATGGTCATATTCTTCGTATATCTAGTATTGGTATGCTCTTCTATATATTTGTTTGTGTAGACGTAGAGTATCCTTTTTAAGTTTAAAGAAGTGCACACCTTTGTTCTATATGATATGTGTGTGAATGTGAACTAAGATTTTTAAACATTTTATGAGTCTCTCTAGACTGTAAGGATCACCTCCCATTACAAACATTGCATTAACCTTTGTTTATGATATATATGTTTTACTCTATAGACTCTTATCAATTTCCTATGATCTTCTCCATTCCTGTCTCAAGCTTATAAAGAGTTATATGTATCCATGTACTCATATACTTTTACTCTATTGCATACTACTCCCAGATGACTCTTCTCCTGGCCTCTATCTGATACATGCATATTGATATATACGATCCTTATCTACTCCCAAATCTATCCCTCATTATTACCCTTCATATTACCATTAATCCACTTTATATCCATATCACAACCACTAGCATACATCATGTTGGCCACAGGACATCTTTGTTCAGTTTGTTCTGCAAGTATACTAAATTCTTCATTACTAACTTTCATCCCATTCTTCTTAAAGTATACTTTAACAGTACCGCTAACACATTGCAATCGTGCCGGTATACTTGGTACTTTCTCAATTGGTAATTCCAACGCACCTCGTTCATCTCTATATCCATGTATATCAAATTCGATTCGATCTATTAATAATCTTGGTTTCATCATCCGTCCTACATATATTGCAGTCGCTTGTGTACATCCAATCAATGCGGCTAGTAGATATTCCACTGGTTGTGGTGCTGTATTTTTACCTCCCATTTTGTGTGGTATATCTGTTTGTATTGTATGTCCTGTATTAGTTTGCATCTTTACTATGCTTTGTTCTCCATTTCCCTTAATGTTGTAATGTTTACGATGTTTTGTGTCATCGTTACTTGTTATTGATATATCCTCACTGTTGTTGTTGGTTGCATACAGTCTACTGCTAGTAGACGAAAACTGACACGAATGTTTAGTAGCTCTACTTCTTTGACATACTGACGCTGATGGTATCGATACCGATAGTGATGATGGACGAGAGCAATAAGTAGCACGTCGAGAAGAAGTTTGTATAACAAATGCTTTAGCAGATTGCAGAGTAGTAATCAATGACATACTACCGATTATAATAACCACCGTTAAGTGCATTGATGGAGGATGATAGTATTGCTTCTGCTTACAAAATGATTAGATAGACGCCCACAATCGCTTTACAATGTGTTCATTAGATTGACGCCACAACTAGAGGAAGATACTTTTGAAGATACTTCTGTCTCTTTGTTCCTCGTATCTCTCGCTTTTCAGCTGCCGTAGGTATAATGATTTACCACCGCCGTCGAGTGCTTGGATAGATGATACTACTGATACTATCTCCTCTACAAAGCTGCTCATCTAACCGCTGTATTAAAGTACATCAATAACTCTCCCCGCCTATGTACTTGAAGAGCAATCCACACTCTCATAAAAGGATACCAAATTGCTCATTTCGAATTTTCTCACACACTCACAGAAAATAAAGTTGGGCAATTCTAATTTACAACCAACAAAGATCTAAGACGCCCTCGAGTAATGGCGCCGACAAAAGCCATTCGCTTCATCATTGCCATGGTGCATTGAGCTATCGAATAGGCAGGGCGTTATTGTTATTGTTGGGTGTTGACTACATAGCATTGCAACAACATAAGATAGAGAAGTATGATACCTAGAATAATATCATCACCTAGCGTCGTCGTCGCTATTACTCTCCTCCTACTATCAACATCAATCAATGCACAACATCATCACAATCGACATATCAAAAAGCAAAATAATAGACAACGTCTTTTACAATCCACAACAACAACAAGTTCGCTATTATGCTCCTGTTCACCACAATTCTATAACTTTCAACTATTACTAAACAAAGACTGTTCATCATCCACCTTAAGTAGATCAAGTAGTGGTATAAGTAATGTCAATTGTCAAATAGATGATAAAGTTGATGGTGGTCTGATGAGTTCTGGCTTTGTTAGACGTCGTCATCACCGTGATCTTCTAAAGCTAGAGCAGTCCCATAGTAATAATAATGTTGATGTAGAGAGAAGTGTTCGAGCAGAAGATTATGATGATAGATATGACATATTAACATCTCAGGTACAATCTCTACTACCAACTATAATATCAAAACAAGCTCGTCAATCTACAACTACTTCAGAGTCGACAACAACAACAGCAACAACAACGCCATCATACATCTCATCAATACTCTTTATTGAATTCGACACCTCTGGTTTACTAACATTAATTAATACTAATGATACCTACCTATCAAATCAAACATTGATCAATTCTACATCTATAAGCTATCCATCAATATCACAAGCACTAAACACTGACAGACCATTAAATGAACAATTAGATAAGATACCGGGAGGTGCTGGATTATTTTTATTTGGTAATAATAATGATGGGGATGTTATATTGAGAAGTAGATTAGTTTGGGAATATGATTTAGATTGTAGTGTTGAGCTGGATATTGTGGGTGATACTCTGGGTTGGATTATGTTTGTAAGTATAGCTCTATATTGTTTGTGTGTGTGTCGAGTATGTGTCTATACATATACATGGTCCGTCCTCATACTTTTGCTTCTTCTATATCATACGTCTAACTATATAAACAGGAGGAGGTCACACCAGCCAAGCATGAATTCTGTCCAACATCTCCATCAAATGCACCTACAACCATTGCAACTACTTCATCTCCAACGACGAGCTCACCTATATCAAACTCTCCCACAACAAGTATACCAACAGTCAAACCAAGTACAAGTCCTATAACAGATGAACCAACAAGCTCATCGCCGACTAGCTCGTCACCGACCGATTCTCCTTCTGAACGGCCAGTTACGAATGAACCAACAACATCTGAACCATCTCTTAAGCCAAGTATTAGTCCAACTATTAGTAAAGAAGCGAATAGTCCAAGTTCTAGTCCGACAGTTGCAACTGTAGATACAGCCGAGCCTACAAAAGAAGTAGTAGATACGACGGAGCCAACGAAGGAAGTTACCGATTCACCGTCGGTGCCAGTAGAAGATACTTCATCACCTACATTTGGGTTTACATCAACCGAGGATACACCCGTGCCCAAAACTGCCCCGCCGACTGTATACTTACCTGAACGTACCTCAAGTCCAACGACACATACATCTTCTCCGAGTGTACTCATTACACCCCCCACAGCAGTCACAACTAATAAACCCACAAGTATCGGCGGTGCCAAATCAACCAAATCAAAAGCATCTAAATTCTTAAAGAGTGGTAAATCAAATAGTATGAGTAAGAGTAGTAAGGCATTTGGACATTCCAAATCAACTAAAAAGTTACCAGATCCAAAGGCTAAGAAGATTGTATCATCGACAACAATAACAATTGAAACTAAAGCAAAGAAGCATAGCGGTGAAGTTGATGAAGTAGTAGAAACAAAGTCAGGGAAGGTAGATACGGGTAAAGGTAAGAGTGGTAAATCGAATACTACCGATAATGGAAAGAGTGGCAAGTCATCATCAGAAGTAGTCAATCCAAAGGCTGAGAAGCACAATAGCAAAAAGTCGGAGTCTATGTTAAAAGGAAAGAGTGGCAAGTCACTAAATGGTAATAGTCATCATAACAAGGTTAAGTCAAGTGAAGGTGGCGGTGGATTTAGATTATTCCATCAAGGTTAATGTATTGTGTAGAAGGAGTAGGTAGATGATATATGTATAGGTCTCTGTGTAGAAGACCTTAAAGTTAGAACAAGACGTTTATATGATTAGAACGAGTGTCTAATATGTAATGAGCTATGGGGCATATGTCATACATAATGGCTTCAGCTATCTTTAGAGTGAGACGTATGTAACGAGTTAATGTTCGATGTGCATATATTTGTCTACTTATTAGTTATTAAAATATACACAACAAGAAGGTAGTGAAAACTTGATCCTAACTTATCCGCTAGGTATCACATCATTGACAATCAGAAGCACAAAAGGGTCCCTTTTGAGCTTCTTGGGGTGCATCTTTATATGTACAGTTTGATTTAGTGAAGATACTAGGAGGAGCTTTGTTGTATGGGAAGCTATCTCGCCATGAACATAGATCTCTATTGAATGATGTGTCCGAGAACATGTATCTCATACCACCAATCTCAATACTTGAGACATTAAAGTTTGACACGTCACCATTAAAGGCTGTTTCTTTGAACATCCAACTCATATCAGTAACACTCGAGGTGTCAAAGCTTGATACATCACCATTAAAGGCCGTTGCTTCTTTGAACATGAACTTCATATCGGTAACGCGAGATGTATCAAAGTTTGACAAATCTTGATTAAATGACCATGCACTATGGAACATGAAGGACATATTCGTAACGCTTGTGGTATTCCAACCATTGATGTCTTCGTTAAAAGTATCCATCTTATAAAACAAGTAGGACATATCTTTAACATTTCCAACACACCACGAGTTAATCGGCCAACCATATAATTGTCCAATATCACATTCTTTATCGTTAGCACAGTCTTGACTAACATATGAACGTACTGCATTGTGAAGAACACCTTTTCTGACACATTCAGTACTACCAGAACATTCACTACTACCATCATCTGCGTCAAAACATTCAAATGATTTAGCTTGAGATGAGAGTGATGGAGTTATTGGTAGAAATGATTGCTCTCCTCCTTCATTAACATCGTCCTCATCATTATCAACATCAGATACTGTTGACTGTATGTCTTGACTATCTTCCACTATTGGTATCGAGTAGTACGGCTTGAATATCTTACTCGTCTTACCCTTGGCTGATTTAGATATGAGATTATAATCATTATTATTATTAGTAGTAGTATCATTATCATGATGAGACTTCGAACCTTTGCTTTTGCCACTCTTTGTTGCTACTGTCTTACTACTCTTACCACTCTTGGTCATAGAGTATACAGATTGATGTTGGGATTGCACAGCTGTTGGACCAGCCTCGACTCTATGATAATGATAGTATCGTCCTTTGTTAACCCATGGTAATGATTTGATACGACGATGACGATATGTCATATCGGCTTCGTGCTTGCCTGCCGTCTTTTGTGCATTGGTTAGCGATAATAGACCGAGTAGGAGTACTGTTGATAACATCATCGTTTAGAGGTGCTTTAGGTGTGTTGATTGCTCTTGATGTGTTGAATGCTCTTCTTTTGTGGCAGTAGATTTGACCTACTGCCCTTTTGACGGCCATGCAGGGCTTCTGTAAATTTGCAACGGTAAATCGAGGCTTCTGTACACAGTTAGCAATCTTTAGCAATCCGCCATGGCAATCTCTTAAACTAACGCCACAATATCCAATTTGTGTATATTGCAATATATCATAATGTATTAGCCATCATGTAAGTTAGGATGTACCATCCCTATTAGAACTATAGATACCTGTATTAATGTGCCATCATGTCATCGAAGGAGGCAGAAGGACCGACTCTCGGCGTACACATCACTACAATACACGAAGCAGTAAGAAGCAATCATATACCATTATTGATAAAAGGTAGTTTTGGGTCACTACTCCATCACATTTAGCGGTTATCGGTTTGTTATTTGAAAAGAGGATCCAATGTCGGGTATCTAATCATGTGAATTTTTCACACTCGTCAAACCTCCACTCTTGCTATTATTGTGTAACAAGTATACCATAATAAAACCTGATAGTATGATATAATAATGAATAACACGGAAGCACTAGAGAGAATGAAAAGCATTAAAGCTTTAACAATTGTACGGCACTTTATCAAATGCAAGAGAGGAGATAAGTGCCCGTGGGGTATTTGTGCTAAAGCAACACAAGTAGTTAAGAAACGGACGGTTGATGGCTTCTTGTCTTCACCCGTGTCTACACACTACAACAAATGCCGAGCAACAAATGAAAGTACATTATCTTTGCTACGTCAAGGGCGAAGAAGACAGTCATGCTTGTGTGCATTTGCCAAGGAGAAGATGAAGAAGTTGAAAGAGGATAAGTTTCCGGACTCCCCAATGTCCTTGCAGATAGCTGTGCTATCCCAAAAGAAGAGAACGGCTTAACGCCCACTTACCCACATTGTGAAGTAATACTTCGTCTAAGAAACTCAGCAGTACGAATTCAACGAAAGTGGAGGTCGTTTCTACAAGCCCGTGGTGGCAATTACCGGACAAGACTCTGCAAATTCTACCCTCACTCTTGTCGTAAGGGAGTAGATTGTGTCTTTGCTCATGGTAGGCATGACTTGCGGAAGAGTTTTTCTATTCGGGTTCACCCGTGTCTTCTTCTGATGATACGTCTGAGCCGGTACTACGTGTTAGTTTAAGCAACCTGATTCAATTCATTTAAGTAGCGAGAGTAGTATGTAATTAATGTTAATGTGAGAGATTATACAAAATATGAGTGAAGAATAATAATTAGTGTTAATGGTAATATGAGAAAGTGAATAGTAAAGATATATATGTACATCATGGAAAGACCATATTATTAGTGTTGTGAAGAAGATTATCACTTCTATCGAATGAGCCAAAAGCAAGTATGTGAACTTGTGAGTGTTAACGTACTTATGTATGGAACCATGACACAAGATATGCACTAATTTGGTGAGCAAATGTGAACTAGTCCTAGATGTTCAACAACAACCCCTCGTTAAGAGTTCGATCTCAAGAAGAGCGTCCATTGCTGTGACCATGTGGAGACGTGAGAAGTAGCACACGAGTAGATATATAGAGATTTAGTAGAGATGAATAGGATAGGAGAGTATAAATTATTCACTAATGCTTAATCGTTCTATGTGATCATGTACTTATGCAACAACAAAGATTCAATATACAGTAAAGATTCATTTCAATGATACACATCCAATGGGTGGATCGACATATGAATATGACACATGGTATCATATTATGCACTTCTTTAAATCTCACTCATTCAGGTGTCTTCCCTTCTTGGATGGTAGTGGTAATGTTTCTACAGATTGGACAGAAGGATAGCACTGCTGTTGGAGCTGTATATAGATTGGCATTACAACTAGCACATACCATGCGGCATGTATTAACAGTTGTTTGGGTAGAGGTAGCGAGGTGAAAGTTCTGCACAAACCTGCCTCTTCCCTTTCCATCAATATTACACATGGGGAATAAGCGGTCAAATGCATGTTGCCGATTTGCTTGACTTTTCATTTCCTGTTCATGCTGGAGTCTTCTTTGTTGTAGTCTTTCATATTCTCGCTCTTGTGTATTAAGTATGTCCTGATCAATGTCTACACTTCTGCTGTTTCCTTCTTCTACTTCATCTTCCAAAGCATGAGCAGTTCCAATAGTATTGTTATCACTTTTATGTTCAGATGATTGTATAATTAAGTCTCGAAGGCTTGTTTGAATGTCATGATCAGTTTGAGTATGAGCTGATTTATCTTCATCATATGCCAACATACGCTCAGCCCCAGCAGTCTCAGATGTCTGTTGTTGTTGTCTGTGAGCTTGATGTAGTCTGTTGTACTCTCTGGCTTGATCCATAAGAGCCTGGGAAAGAGTGTCCTCGTCAGTAGTTGTATGAGATTCATGAGAAGGTGTAGATAATTGTTGCAATGGCATCAAGGAGGCATCTATCCCTCCACCTCTGGAGTCGGAGTTGGCATTGCCATGGTCTTCATTCGTATTAGATTGATGAGCTAGCCTGCTCTGATCAATATCATGCACAGGTGAACTGTCAGTAGCTGTAGCATTATCAGTAGAGGTACCACCACCTACAGCAGCAGCTGAGGCCAGGTTTTGTACGATGGTAGTCTCCCTTCTCTCATCACTACTCGAAGGAGAAGGCTGATCTTCTGAGTCTGAATCCTCCTCTTCTCCCTGTTGTGAATCTAGTACTCTGAGGAACTCATCATCAAGATCACTTGATCCACGACCATTCGGTGCCGAGACATGATATTACTAGCGGCGTAGGCAATAGGCTGGATATGAGTGGCTATTAGTTTATTGCAATTGCATAAGCATAACCTCCATTTTGACTCAATAAAGACATGAAAAAGGGCCTGTCCTCAAAAACTGCAACGTGTGTTGTGGCCTTGTGAGTAGAGATGTGTTTTTGTGAGTGACTTTATTCTTGCTTTAAAACATCTAATTCAAGTGTTTCAATAAGTAAGTGTGTCGTATTAGCTTGTACTTTAGTAGCGGTGAGATAGACCATAAGGTTAATTGCATAAACCTTATTTTAGTGGAAGTAGTGTTCATGCACGAAGCAGCCTACTTAAACATAAGTGCAGCCAGTCCTCATATCATATGTATTAACGAATACCTTTCGTTTTTATGTCATGTGTAATCAAGGAAACAAAGTGGTCACTCGATATCATGAGCAAGCAAGGAAACATTCATATTCATATCGTATAGTCATAGTATCTTTAAATCAATCTATATGGAACCATGACACAAGATATGCTGGTGAGCAGCAAATATGCTCTGGAGTCTGGATCGATTCTAAGAGACCTTACACTTTCAGTCTGGTATCTGTTAGTCTAAAGCTATTTCATACGGTGGCTCTAGGATCTGCTTCTAAACTGTTGTATCTTAGATGGCACTTCAGAAGAACGAAGAAGATGGACTGATGGTAAGTATATGTTATACAAAAGCATTAGGATCAATCAGACAATAGATGAAGTGTCGAGCTTACTATACTCTGGTTTCGTCAGAAGAGATTGGACTCATTGGCAACTGTTGATGAGCAGCGAAGTCTTGTAACATATGAATCGAAGCAAAGCTCTTGTGATTCTGCAGAGCCCAAGAAGCAAAGTTCTCAGGCAGAGGAGCCGCAGCCATGTGAGGAGCTTGATACATTGATTCCATTTGAGAAGGTTGTGTAGATATTTGCATGGGCCGAGGAGCAGCTACAGGAGCAAGTTGCAAAGGTGCAGGCAGTGCCAAACCACTGCCGCCGCCACCGACATTCATCGTATTTGTATGATCTCCTCCGCCGACTTGTCCGGTGACTGAATTTGCACCTAGAGAGTAGAACACAATGAAGAGATGGATTAGATGACACGACAATACATTAAGAAGCACGACTAAACAACGAAGAAGAAGACACACACGACGTACCCAAATAGTTGTGCATATCTTGAGGTGAAATAGGATACACCCAACGAAATGATCGTGCTTCACTACCCGCATTTTTCTTCTGAATGACGCCGATTGGTTGTAATACGTTGGCAATGTCATACAACCGACGACACTTCTGTTTCATTGCCTTTTGCCTATCTGATTGTTCAGCGGCGGTGAATGGCATGATTTGCTCAGCAGCATCCGTTATGGCAATCTCTCTACGTCCGGTTACGAGGAAGATTTGGATAAGTCGTTGAGCTGTCTGGGTCATACCCTTCACCTTTCCTCCTCCATTACCAATGATGGATGAAACATCCAAAGCTTTGGCAGCTTCTTCTTCCAATCCTGATCGTTGTAACTCTGCAAACCAACGTGGCAATCCCTCCTTGCCATTCCAACGATATGTATTCTTCTTCACACGACATACTACATCAATAGCTTCTAATACATTGACAATATCGTAGATACGTCGTCTCTTAACACCTAAATGCTCCGTGAGCTGACAAATCTCAACAGTTGTACCAGTATTATTATCACGAGTGGATGGCGGAGCATTCTTGAATAGTTCGAGGTAGTTGCTACACAGTGCACTTAAGGACTTTGTTGGTTGGGCAGATGCCGGTTGAGCCTCGTCCTCATCAAGTTGTAATTGAGGAGGTGCCACGATCAACGGGCAGGGAAGATGATCTGGCATTGGCACAGACTCTTCCTCCTTTTGTGTTGGTGCTTCTTCTTTTGTCTCGACGGGTGCCTGTAAACGTTTGGAACGACGCACTACGGGTTGTGCTACTACTTCTGTCTTGACCTTCTTGTTTGGCGGCGGAGACGATGATGATGCAGCTTTAGATGCCGATGATTCGTTGAATTCATTAGTTAGTGGATGATCATTCGTTTCACCCATTAAGAATTCGTAATCATTTGTTGAATAGACTTCGTGTGGATTGAGTTCGTTATTCATGTTACTGGTTTGTGTAGTGTGTGTAGTTAGGGTTGTGTATTGTTGTTGATTGTTAGTTTGTCATTGGTTTGTTGTTTACTTATTCAAATTGTGTAGAAGTGAGCCTCATCGAGTATGTATGTACTTACATACATACTAGGTACATACACTTTATAATTTCATGACATTCTCTTCTCTCGTTTCACTTTCCTCCGAGAAGCAACGACTATAAACCTACTACGATGATATCATGATACTATAATTAGACGTCGATGAGCAGTTACCATGATACCCGTGCCTGATCGTTATTAACTTTAACATAATAAAATATTATCTCTCAGCTGCCCCCGTATCTTAACCCAGATGATATTCTCGACAGCCGCCCTAAAACACCTCACCGGTCTTGAAGTGATCAACTATTCAACAGCTAGCTATACCGGAACGTGCATCCCATCCCAACTTTGTTAATGGATGTGTAACTTTATATACATGACCATCAATCACTATCGTACCATCTCCTCGTTGATGATATTGTTTTACCAACTCCTTAACATCTGGTAATGGTGTAGGGCGACGTAAAATTGATTGACGTAATTCCTCCTCATCGTCACCTTCTTCTACTGGCGGTGGTGGAACTATACTCGGCAATAAACACTGCACAACATGTCGTCCAATACCCAAACTAGCCGTTAATCCCGTACTACGTATACCACCCACGGTAATAAAGTTCGATTTGGTATGTAACTGTATTTGATAATCACGTTGTGTAGTTCCTGGACGTATACCTACATATTGACCAATTAATTGTTTCTTGTTATTAAACTTGGGACCTAATATTCGTGAGGCATGTGATGTTAATTCATTTGCAACAACTGGGTCTATTGTGTCATCTATTCGTGATGATTGATCTTGAGCTGTAGGTCCGACGACTATTTGATCATATAATGTTGAGTAGACAAAGATGCCCTTTGTAAATTGAGATGGCACTGGTTGTATTGGACGTGTTGGTATATCATCTGGAGGCGCTGCAAAGATTGCATATTGACCTCTCCTTGGCCGTGCCTCAAATGTAGATCGAGGTAGTAATGAGTTACTACCACTACTTGCTGATGCTTGTGATTGAACTAAATCTGAATCAATACCCGCCGCATTAATGACGCATCTAGCTGTGTATGTAACAGTTGTATCCTCATCGTCATCAACACTTGTTCTTCTAGTCACAATGGTCCACAATCCACTCTCCTCATCAAAAGTAGACTCCTCCATAACAACTCGTCTACCCGTATAAATCACATCATGATCTTCTTCACAATCATCTTCACTACTCTTCTTTCTCTTTGCATTATAAATCTCTCTAGAATGAGTAGCAAATGCCAATGGAAACAGCCAAGGATCAACAACTGTCTCGCCTGGGATATGAACTGCACCTCTACACTCTGTTGATAATGATGGTTCTAACTTTGATATTGATGTTGATGATAGGAAGGTTGCATCGGTATCTCCTGCAATATGTGATTCATGTAATACTTGTTGCAATTTATCTCTGCTATTCTTCTCCTCGTCTAACATGCCATCAAACTTCTTTTCATCTACTCTACTATGAGTAACATCATTGTCATTATCGACATCCCAAGGCCATAGGCAAACCAAACTGCCACATTCTCTCATCGGTACATTATTCTCTATACAAAATTCTCTAACTCGAGATATAGAATCACGTATCAATGCTCTTTCCAAACTATTATTTGGTGCTATATCAACTCCTGTACATAATATACCCGAATTTCGACCTGATGCTTTGTTCAGTAGATGTAAGTTTTGTTCAATTAATATTGTATTGTAATTTGATATTAGGGAGGAATGGAGGATTGATAAGCCGATTACTCCCCCTCCTATTATTATTGCATCGTATATCATTATGTCTATATCGGTTTGTGTTGTGTTATGCAAATTATTATGAGAGTATGATATATGTGCTCTATGACGATATCAACGATACAATCGACGGCAAATAAGTCTACTATAACAAATACCAATAATGTAGATAATATCAAAAGAATAGGAGATATCCACAGGGCGTTGTCGTCTTTGCCTACTCTATTACAATCTCAATATGCCCGCCACAACTACCTCAGAACTCACTTTATTTAGTGTGCACATAAATATTCCACATGTAAGCATTTCATAGCAAATAACTCTCATAAAAATGAAAATGAGCAGATATTGGTGATTATGAAGGAGAAGGTATAGATTATGATGAAGGATGTATTGAAATACCAAAGTATATCTTTGATGCGGTGAAGAAGAACAACATCAAGTTGATTATGAAATGGTTGGGATCTCCTGTTGATAAGAAGAGATTAAGTGCACGATATCCCGGTCATGCGAACGCTACATTAGTGCACTTTGCGGTTGGTTTTGATAATTCGAATTTGCTGTCCATATTGTTACAATCCGGGGCAGATGTCAACGCATTGGAAGCCAATGGATGGAGTCCTCTCATGCTTGCAACAAATGATGGTTTTGAGCACGCTAAGATATTATTGGAATGGGGTGCAGAGATATCTCTACCTCGTAATAGTAATATTTCGCATCTTCAAGATAAATCCGAATCTAAGAAGGACGCATTCATTGAGATGTGCATCATGTCTGGAAAAATCAAATTAGGCAATCTTATTTCATCAGAGTTTGGAGGTAGAAGGTGTGAGATAATCAACCTACCGAACCATCCACAATTGAATGGCAAGGCATGTGTAGTAGAAAAGTATATTACAAAGAAGGACAGATATAAGGTGATATTCGAAGGATCAGGTAATGCAGCACTAGTCGGTCCTAACAATCTCAAGCGCCGGGATAGAACACCATTAGATTGTGGATATTACATCTCGTTCAAGAATGGTAAGATGTCACGTCGAGACTTTGCTACAAAAGAAGAGTGTCAAGCATATGTAACTTCATTAGGTGGCGGAGATGTAAAAGAGACTGCCGAGGAGTTGTCAAGTTTGAAGTTATGAGATTCTATCGTATTCGTATATACAGAGAAGATCACAAGGGGGCAAAAGAAACAACGTTCAATCAATATTGAGATTAGCACAATGAGAGTTCGAGCTAACGAAGATAAAGAATGTATCATGAAAATAGTTACAGTTAGTATACCTCCATAGTGTAGAAGATGTAAAGGCAAAGGAGACTATCGAGGAGTTGGCAAGTATGAAGCTATGAGATAGATTCTATTACAGACAATTGTGGTGAGTAAAGATCTACGACTACGGATTGGAGAGTAAGTGACCAAAGGATAAGCTGTATCTTGATGCAAGCACTCTCTCTAAATGTATAGATATCAACAACAAATTTAATAGATACGATATCAACAACAAATAGAAAGAGATGATTTCTGGGGGAGGTAACCGATAACTCTCACATTCCACATGTAACCATTTAGCCAAATTGAAAATGAACACATGATGTAAAACAATATTCTATTGCAATAAGAGCATTTCGTATACCATCAATACTGTTGCTACATCTCTATTTAGTGCTTTTTCGGTCATAGCGTTTTGGTGGTGGTTATCATAGTCTTTAATGACCACGAGAGTAGATTCAACAACCAATAACATTTTTTGTGCACATCATAGCACCTCAATGTTACAGCTCAATATCACCCCGTGTTACCATAAAGAGCAAGAATAATCACACGATAATCATCAGCAAGGCTGTCATTAATCACCTACGATAGAGGCACTTACATATTGATTAAGTTTAATATCCTATACACATTTTGGTTAGTAAAAAGATATACAAACCAAAATCTACACTGCTACAATTATAAACACGTGACACTGTAACATAAGAACAATACAATATGGCGGATGATCAAATAGCAAATGACGAATGCGGTATATGTTTAGAGACACTAAATTCCGCAGTTACTCTACCATGCAATCATAAATTCTGTGCCAATTGTTTGGATGGATGGAAATCGAAATTTGCTTCTTCTATTTTCAGTCTCAAAAAAGAGAATAAGAGCAAGTTGTGTCCTTTATGTAGAAAGGAGATCCCTCCATCTAAAGATATGTTACTTCAATTAGATTTCCACCTTAGACAGAAGCGTGAGTTAGAGGCCGATGGTGATACATCTTCGGGATATTATATGAATCATGTAGAAAGTATCAAAAGATTAGAAGAAGAGATTGGTGATTATGAAGGAGAAGGTATAGACTATAACGTGTGCATGGAGCTACCAAAGAACATCTTCGATGCGGTGACGAATAATGATCTTAAAAGTGTTATGGATTGGCTGGGATCTCCTGTTGATAAAAAGAGATTAAGTGCAAGATATCCAGATCATGTAAACTCCACATTAGTACACTTGGCTGTTTATACGAAAAAGTCTGGTTTGCTGTCCATATTGCTGCAATACGGGGCAGATGTTAACTCATTTGATGCCGTGGGACGGAATCCTCTCATGCTTGTTGCAGCAACAAATGGTGAATTTGGGACAGGTATAGATCATGCTAAGATATTATTGGAATGGGGTGTTGAGATATCTACGCCCCGTTCTTTATCGCATCTTAATGAGGAATATGGAATATCTAGCAAGGATTCATTCATTGGGGTAACAAAGATAGCCGGACATAACAAATTAGCCAACCTCATTTCGTCAGAGTTTGGGGGTCGACGATGTGAGGTAATCAATCTACCAAATCATCCACATTTGAATGGCAAGACATGTGTAGTAGAAAAGTATATTACGAAAAAGGAAAGGTATAAGGTGATATTCGAAGGATCGGGTAATGCAGCACTTGTCGGTCCAAACAACCTCAAGCGTCGGGATAGAACACCATTGGATTGTGGATATTACATCACATTCAAGAATGATAGAATGACTCGGCGTGAGTTTACAACCAAAGAAGAGTGCCAAGCATATGTATCTTCGTTAGGTGGAGAGGGAGATGTAAAGGAGACTGCTGAGGAGTTGGAAAGTTTGAAACTATGAGAGATTCTATAATGAGATTAGACGATTGTGGTGAATAAAAGATCTACGGATTAACACCTGGCGCTGGGAAGAGTTCGAGTAGGAGAGTTAGTAGATAGGTCATAAGGATAAGCTGTGTATCTTGTTAAAAGCACTCTCTATATTATATTTATAGATATCAACACTATATTAATAGATATCAACAACAAATAGAGAAAGAGGGATGACGTCGTTGATTTCACGAGAGGGGAAACTTAGCATTCCACATGTAAGCATTTCGAGCAATCCACTTCATCTTACCATACTAAAGGAAGAGAGGTGGACACAGTTCGAACACGTGGAATGGCAGGATACCAGAATTTAGATACCGGCAGTCGTGCATAGGAACATAAGAAAGAAAAAGGGATATACTGCCGCCGCCGCTGAGTTATCAGTATATCAATATCTCCCCACATCTCTCCCCCCATCGACTATACCAAATTGCAAATAAAACCAAGGTACACCATCTTTATACCTCTATCATCATATATCGTACTGTTATAGTGATACGATATCACGCGGAAGCCTACTATCTCAACTATATCGGGCGTCGACTATTGAATATAAAAAATTGTGCATATCATGTGTTCACAATTGCAAGATCTTGGTGTTGATGTATTAGGGGTTATTAACTCATTTCTTACGGGGGAGGAGCTCCCCAAGAAAAGTTGGATTCGGAATAAGTTATGGCATAAGGTATGTCTTGAACATGATCGATACTGGGCCGAAGATCTACGTGAAAGGAAGAAAACACATCCAATTACTTTGCAAATGTATGACACAATTAATCAGAGTATTGAAGAGATTGTTGCCTATATAACTCGACCTCCTATTGATGATATTGCCAAAGAGCTGATGAAATTGTATGGCGGAGGATGGATATCAGATGATCAATACTATGCAGTCAAGAAGAGGTGCGGTATTAAAGCTGATAGACCGATTACTTCTTCAGGTAGATCCAAGAGGAAGAAGAAGAAGAAGAGAAAGAAGAAGAAGATGCCAGTGGATGAAGATAACAAGATTGAAGAAGAACAGTCGGTAGTGGAAGAGTCTAAGATATCTTCACCAGATACATTACCAAGTACCAACCAAAAGTTTGAAGTACAAGTTAACATTGGACGTTATCTACTTGGCGGGCGGCACAAACACAAAAATAAGTATGTCGTCATCTCCAAACCTTTAAAGAGTGTATCCACACCACGCACACATAACTCCCGTAGGAAGGCAAAGATTACCAAGGAAAAAGTAAAGAACTACTACAAGAATAAGGCATCTTCTCGCGGCCTGAAGTTACCTTTCTATCGACTTAGTATCTCATCAGATACAAGAAGAGCAAGATCTCTCAAGTTGAAGAGGCGCTTGTACAGGAAGGTACTGTGTAATGCAATCCGATGGGTAAAGAATCATCTTCCATCCGTTAAGAAAGCAAAGGCCTATAGGAACAAACGCCGGCCTTCGGATGATAATGATATAGTACCAGAAGTATCGTCAGACTCAAAAGTTCGCTTTGATGAAACTGATGCCGATTGGGATGTTTTGAATGAGTTTGCAGAAATTGCAAAGCGGGAGGCTGTAGAATTAGAGTTGAGGGCGACAAAGGAGGGAGAAGATGAAGAAGAAACACCTTCTGATACTGATAAGTATGACCCAGTAAAGGAAGCACTAGATTTTCTCAACAGCTCTTCAGTTGACCAAAACAATCACATAAGCATCTCCGATAATGAGGAATCTCAACCGACATTAGGGCTTTGGAATAGAGGTGGTAAAGCTAGCAGTTGTAAGAAGTCAAAGCGCACCGTACGACAAGCCCTTTATAATCAGGTATTGGATATATGTGCTAACTGTGGTAAAGAGAGTAATAGTAGTGATATGAACACATGCAACAAATGCAAATCAGTAAAGTATTGCAATGCCGCATGTAAAAAGAAGCACCGACAAAAGCACAAGAAACAATGTGAGAGACGAGTGACTGAGTTACACGACGAGAAGTTATGTGAGGTAAGATGTTCGTTTATTTATCTTAAGTTTATCAATACTCTATCTAAGCTTCGATCTTCGTTTTGTACAACCACAGACTTCAACTTCAGCTCTTGATATTGATACTCTCTCGTGTATTGGTAGTTCATCCAGCGAAGAAGAAAAAGAAGAAGTTAGTGATATATCAAGTACAAGCTCATCAAGTGATGGCGAATATCCGAAGGTATCTCAAGTATCTCACGATCGATACATTTTCATTAGGTATCCGACGCCTCCGTATAAGATCTTTTCTGTTGCATGTGAACCTTCAAAGAAGATAAGTGAAGTGAAGACCGAGATACAGACTATGCTTGGGTTACATCCAAGTGAATACATCTTGCAAGTCTCGGACAAGTCGACGAAACTAACTTTTGATGATTGTACACTGGCGGACTACAACATCCACAAGGATACCACACTTGAAATCAAACTTTTACATCCCACGGCAGAGCCAAGAGTTGGTCTAAATGGTGGTGCCGTGGACAACAAATCATCAGACTCAAAAGTATCCAACTCTGGTGACGGTGATGATGATGACTCAAAGAAGAAGACAGCCAACAATCAAGAAGCACAAGCAACTCCTACATCTACTAATGTCAATCTTCTATCCATACCGGGTGCTTTTGCACAACATTCACAATGCAGTAACAAGAGATGCAATGACACTAGATGTTCTTCCAACGACAACGAAAGTGAACTCCCAAGTCCACCTCGGATTAAAAGAACGAAGGGATCGACATCTCCCTTGTCAAACATAGCCGAGGCCGCCTCTAATGATCAAGTATCCTCTGAACAGACAGTTGCGGCACTATCAGCATACGAACAATTTGTAGCATCTATGGCATCTCAAGACGAAGAAGAGTCAACTCAAGATTCTCAAGAAGATAGCATGAAATGTGAGATATGCAATTGTTGGATCACTCCAACCGAAGAAGTGAATATCAATAAGATGCGACACTTACAGAGTATGAACCGTCCAGGACAATGTGAGTTGCTTGGTTTTGGCAATTGTCGTCTTGAAATGGAAGAATCATCGGAATCTGATACTGAGCACACGAGAATTGGTGTACTATATGACATATCCGTCCACAAGAGTGACTTAGCATGTATTGATGCACCAGCATCTTCAGGGAGAGCAAGGTGGGCTAATGATGTCATTGT
>Ga0214479_100390_pt1 | contig 26813 bp, 13 predicted proteins | sample M1_20Mar14CPVII9_5_FD_165054 | JGI IMG/M metagenome (GOLD analysis project Ga0214479, IMG submission 165054) | Marine eukaryotic communities from Monterey Bay, California, United States - M1_20Mar14CPVII9sort6BwellE14 | ecosystem: Environmental > Aquatic > Marine > Unclassified | place: USA...
TAATGGTAATGATTATTGTCGAAGGCGAGGAGAAGGGATCAGCAAGTAAAGGAAATGATAGCATCCTTAATATGAAAGAGGTCTCATTTGTGAATGGCAAACCAAAGATCAAACACTTTATTGAGGATTATCCCTTCCCATACTACCTGGTGGTTGGAGACTTGGCTGCACTTCCCGAAATCCTAGGCGACTGTCTTCGTAAATGGTTTGAGATGTTGGCACAGATTAATCAATCATAGTTTGGTTTAATTCTATATTACTTTACGGGTGTCGTCTTCTGTCTTATCATAAAGTAATACCGAGTTGCAAATGATGCCAATGAACATTTGCCTTTAACCTATTTGGAATATTAGCAAGGGGCTTGAGGGGTCTTTTTTTTTCTTCAAGTACTTGCAGACGGACGGACGGACCGGGAGAAGATACCCTAGAATACCCTGGTACCCAAAACCTCGCCAGCCGCCTAAAGCTATCTACAGCCGTCAGTCGCCAGCGAGTAAGCGAGCCGCCGGCCGATGCCGGCCATCAAATCCCTATGTACATACATATACCCTACAATAGGTAGGGTATATTAGTTCTATAGCCATCAAATATCATTAATAAATGACAATCTCAATGACATCTCCCAATATTTCCTTCTTAGCTGGAGCTGTGGCTTCTGCGGCTCTTATATATGTATACCAGAGTTTAGTTAGGAATGAATGCAAACAGAGGGTAGTATCTTCTCCTACATCTAGTGAAAGCACCACTCCGCAATCACCAAAGAAATCATCTCTCATGGATAGTTCAGAATTAGATCAGCGAATGATTCGTAAGGCAGAGGGTGCAATTCTCAATAGAACATCAAGGTTGATTGTAGTAGTTGAGAGGTGTACTAATGATCATAATTATAGTGCAATACTGAGGACAGTCGAAGCGTTAGGAGTACAGCATGTATATATTATAGCTCCCCAATGTATCCAATCAACATTATCAATTGATGATATGGGAGAGGAAGAAGAAGATGTGAAGGATATCAAATTAAAGAGATCAACTGGTGCTTTGGTTAAGAAAGCATCAGAATCCGAAAAGAAGGATAGAGTTATGCACCATTTATATGCCAGAAAAGCAACAGAGTGGATTACTATTACAGACTTTGATGATACAAAATCATGTATAGAAAAACTGAGAAAAGATGGCTATAAGATATGGGCAACTGATCTTGGACAAGTTGCTGTTTGTCTTGATGAGGAAGGATTGCCCAAATTAAATGGAGGAAAGCTAATACCAGACAAGTTGGCTATTGTTTTTGGCACTGAAGCAGTAGGATGTAGTACTGAGATGTTAAATGCAGCCGACTTGCGTGTGTATTTACCACTACGAGGTTTTGCAGATAGTCTCAATCTTAGTGTGGCTACTGCGCTTGTTGTTCATCAACTGTTTGTGCTAGATCCAACTCTTGTGGGTGGTATGAGTGAAGATGAAAGACGAGCACTGCGCCAGGCGTGGTTTGCCAAACTGGCATCACAACGTATGCTTTGTGCAAAGGACAAGAAGCGCAGGAATAAACTGTTTGCGTACTTAAGACAGTGTGATGAGATTGCTAAACTAAAGTTGGCAGGGGAGAAGTTGGAACCTCAACAAATTGTGAAATTGAGCAAACAAACAGCAAAGCAAAAAGAGCTAGATGAGATTGATGACAAGCTCGTTGTAGATTCTCAGCTTGCAGTCAAGGACTTGGTAGATAATCCACCATCGCCCATTACAGATATGCGCCGAGCAGATGAGCACAGAGGATGCTTTGTTGGAAAGAATACCAAATCTAGCCATGCTGATGCTTGGGCCGATATGCCTGCTACCGCTAATATGCAGGTGGCTCATAATGTTACTTCTCAGTACTTTCGGGAGAGAGCTATAGCAAATAAAGAATGAGAGTACAGTTATCAGCAGATTATATCTTATCTTCTAAGCTACCTATATAAATAGATCCAAGTCTATATATAACTGTAGCTCACTGGGCCCGACGTATTCAAACTGACCGAATTGCATATCAAGCCATTCTTGTATGAATGGTATCTGATATGCCGGTTCAAAGAGTAGTGCATTAGTTGGTAGTTGGATAATTGGTTTATGTGTCATGGCCTCCTCGAATATGTAAGCAGCCACAGCAATCATTGCAGCCCTACCGTTCAGTATCTCACGCTCTTGCATATTCCGTTTTGTAGAATCAGATGCTCCTTGTAATATTTTGATTGGATCCCAGAAACACTCACCAGGTAAGAAGGCATCTCCGCTCTCCTTCTCTTTAATTTCACTTGAGTATACGTCCAGATACCCCAAGTTAAGCATGAGAAATGTCATTATCAATGGTAGAAATGGCATTGTTGGTCCACCGTATATAACAGTTGTTGAGCCAAATGAGTTGGGTATAAATATTCTGTCTAATATCTCTTGCAATGGCCATATAACTGCGGCTAACATTGCTAGTCTACCATGACGTATCTCGCATTCTCGGTAGTCTCTCAATATCAAAGCAGGCGGCCGTTCATCTTGACCAACAAATCCAATAGTTGGCATGGCAGCGCCCTCTTCTTCTACTGGCTCTTTCGCCTTTCTTTCGGGAAATAATCCAAGTATAAATGACTGTATCTGATTAAAGTAATCTTTTGTTGACAATCCCAGTGGATCAAACCCTTCATCCCCTGGTAACATTCCACTACCCACACCTGCATCTGCAGGTACTACACCTTCCATTAAGGCACGTTCTAAATCTTCAATACCCTTATTACTTTGTGTTGTCGTTGTTTGTTGCTTTTGGGCATTAATAAGTTGATCTTCAATCAAATCTTCCCATTCATCAAATTTCTGTTGTGATATTAAGTGCAATTCACTATCATATTCATCACTATCGCCTCCTGGTATTGTTATAGTCTCGCCGTCATCTTCCAATCCTAATATTTCTAATAATGTTTCCTTATCAAACTCTTCCAACTCATCAAGATTAACATACTCATCTCCTGGATAATCTTCTTCATCAATATCTATATCAAAGTAGTCATCTAATTCTTCAATATCAACGACTGGTTCCCAATCTATTGTACTACTATCAATAAATTCTGTTGGTATGTTATCAAACTTTTGTTCTCGTGATGGATGAGGAAATTCTAGTATATCATCATTATCATTTTCTATTATGTCTTTATTTGTACTGTCATCGTCTCCGCTCATTGAGATATGAGTTTTCATGCGGCGCTTGCAAACTGATATATATGGAGGATATTGTAAATGAAATGATACTTTTTCCGACCCGTGTATAGGTATACGATTGTGTTGCATTTGAAAAGCATTTGATAAGAAGCATAGTGATGTTGATGTAGCCATCATCGCAAAAGTTATTGTACGGCAAATCATCTTATTTTCTGTGAAAAAGTTTACAGCAGCTTGCAACCGGGTAATGTATAATAAACTAGAGGTCAATAGAAGAAACCTGTAGACATTGCATTAAGTAGGTATTAGGGCACATACACACAACTCAATAAAAAACACTCGTTATTTTTTTCTCTTTCTATTATTTGGCCGTTGTGGCGATTTGTTCGTTCTTGAAGTAGGGTACACATTATTAATTATTATCCTATGAGTATTTCGACCTGGGTTGAAACTGCAGGTTGATTTAGGCTGATTGATTCGATATTTATTTCTAATCTGGGATGCTAGATTTTACTAAAGGATACCCTACCCCCTTGTGAGAATTTGGTATCCTTTGTAATACAATCCCCTGTATCAAACCCGTCATACCATTAAGACCTAGATGATATAGAATATTATTAGTCCAGACGTCATTGCAAGGGTGTTTGTAAATCTATCTGATCTAGAGAGATAAACTCAGCGCATCACTAAAAAAGTCCAGTATATATCACTAAGCATATTGACTCTTAGATTCTACCCATCCCTTACTTATCTACATCTACGCCTCTGTGCTTTTGGATAATCAATCGTTGGGCGTGATATAGAGGTTAATATTGTTGGGCGTGATCTGGTTGATGTTGACATCCATATTGCGCCCAGTAGCAGTACAAATCGTAACGGAAGTACGATCTGCATTAAAACCAACAATTTGAACTGGAGAAAAGAAATACTTGACCGTCTGACCTTCTTTCAGCAAGGCATTGAACTGTGCTCGAGTTATCTCCTTCCTCAACTTTTGCCGTTGAGCTAATTGTTGGTCTAACTGTAGAGCTTTCAGTCGAGCTGCCGGATTCTTAGATAGAAAGACAGCTTCTAATTCTAATTCTGCTCCAGTAAGCACCTTCGTCCGCTTCTTCTCCTTCCTCCACGTTTCATCTGCTTCCAATGAGCTAGTAGTCTTCCTTTTATGATCCGCAACCTTCTTCTTACTAGTCTGGGCATTGTACCAACGATTCTTAACTGAGCTCTCATCCCTACCAGGGATACGCTTGGCAATCTCAGCCCACTATAATGGTTGATTGAAGTATGATACGAGTTAGAGCATTGTTTTGAATAACAGATCATGTATAAAGACTATACACTCACCTTGTTTCCGAGCTCCTTTTGACCATCACATAGCAACTTCATCTCATCCTCTGTCCATACTTTCTTCTTGGCTGGTGGTTTCATAACACTGGTAGTCGCAGTTTTCTTCTTGGCTAGTTCATTCTGCTCACCAGCAGCTACAGTTGCCTTTTGCAACGCTTGAAAATACTTTTGTGCATGTGTACGTGTTTGAACAACTGTGCGAGTCTTGACTACAGCAGCAACCTTCTTCCAATCCTTCCCATACATCTGATATGCTGAAACGAAAGCCTTGTGTTCCTCACTTGTCCATCGACCAGCGCCTTCCGAAGCAGGTTGTGCCTCGACTGCTGCCCCGGACTTCTCGGCGAGGAGACTCTGTCTTTTGGAAACAGGGTTGAGCTTGATTTGCTCCTGCTCGGCTTCTTGCTTGAGTCGCTCCTGCTCGGCTACTTGCTCCTGCTTGGCTGCTCGCTTGATTCGCTCCTGCTCGGTTTCTTGCTTGAGTCGCTCTTGCTCGGCTACTTGTTTGACTACTTGCTCGTTCTCTTTTTGTTTAGGTGTTAATGGGCTGATCCGGCTGATATCGACTTCAAATGGATGAGCTTTACCTTGGATTGTCACTTTGCTACGATCTTTATTAAAACCAATGATTCTACATGGAGTAAAGGCACACATAACTATTTGATCAACCATGAATTGAATGCAATTCAATTGTCCTTTGGCAACTGCTAATTCGTTCTTGAAAAGATAATCACTCGGACTCATACGTGTACTCATACGTGTGCGACTCATGATAGAAAGGAATACACTCAAACGATACAGAGCTGACGAGGAGTCAGACAGTTTATCCCGAATGCTGTCGTCAGTCTCATGAAACCTATCGGTCTTTTCAGCCAATTTAAGTTGACGCTTGTTTTCAATCTCTGCATGCATCATTCTAATATACTTCGAGTCTGAGCTTTGAGCAGCCAAGATGACCTTGGTAGCCGCTTCTTCACTTATTTCCTCTAATGTATTATGGACAACACGATGGCTTGTACCCCGGAGTGTGGATGCTTCGATAAACGCTGATACTCCTCGAGCACGAATACGAGACATTGCTCTTGAAAAACCAGGGTTGAGTTCGTTCGTTCTTGCAACGTCGTCCTCTGATATGATTATCAATTTTGTATCGTTTGTAATACAGCCATCTACAATTCCGGCTGCAATATCTAATGTAAGCTGACTTAAAGATACATCCCAAACAGATTTGCCATTACATCCTTTGGTACGACGAAGGTATAAGAGAACAGCCTTGCCATCTTTACAGTGGTGTTCGATGGGATGTTGTTTGTTTAAATCATCTAGTTGTTCTTTGATTGCTGAATGAACTTCTGGCTGATCACTGAGTGGTGTGTGCTCATCTTTGACTTTACCGTGAACATTATCGATGACAAGCTTGAAATCATTCCTATCCGACTCGTCATCCTCGGAGACTTCTCTTCCTCGTTCTAAAGCATCACGAATATTTATTGGTATAAGTCCTTTCCTTGCCATCGCAACATAATCACTTGCTATGACTCTGGCAAGACTACTGATTCGATCCAACCGTTTTCGTTCTTCATCTGAAATAGGTACGGCATTGTTATAACCACTTGCATCGCCAAGTTCATCTGTAATACTATTGTATTCTAATATGTCCTGTTCATTGTTATTCGTAACATCATTTGGATGCATACTAAACTCCTTACCTGAAAATATCTTGGTATCGGGATGGATTAATTCGATGATCAGAAGTATTTTGTTGAGGAGTTGACCACGACCAAAACGTTTGAGTTCATTCATTGCAAGAATGACCTGTACATCTTGATCTACATTGAATATAGACCAAAGAAGATACCATAATGCTGGAGCGTGATGGATCTTGTCCTTGTTGCATTCGTGTGCAAAGTAGTAGTTTGTACAGAGTCTTGTATTCTGTGGCAGTATCCCAATCTCGACAGAGAGCAGTGCCATCTCTAAAGAGTTACGACATTGTGTGGTGCCGGTATTGTTTGTTTTCTTTGATCCCCGGCCGCCAAGGAACACAATTGGAGATCTTGAATCTGCACTTGTTGGAGTAGATTGGGTATTGTCAAGAAGACAAGTCTTAATGACATCAGGATCTTTATTCATACCCTTGAAATGATGCTTGAGTTGCTCTCCAATTTGTGTAGTAGATAGATTTCTTTCATCAATGGAACTAGCAAATGTTTCTCCAATCTCTTTAACCTCTATAGGTATCTTCACAATAGGAGATATTGTTGCCTTTGCTATCCCAAACGCCTTATCTTTCAGTTGCTCCTTAGATTCATTTGACTTATAACAATCAAGTACTGGGCCAATATTATTCTCCCATTCCTCTATTCCATCAAGACGCATCATCATTTCGAGTGTCTTTACCTCCTTAACGGTTAAACCAGTTTGTTGGTTGTTTACTTCGCCATCATCTTCTTCTTCAACATTATCTTCTTCCTCATTAAGAGGTACATATGATACCACATCACTTGCCAATGGATCTGTATTGCTCTGAGTATCTCTACCTAACTCGTTTGAAGTACTCTTATCTCTTTCTGACGATTCATTACTATCAATGACACTCATTTCTTCATCTACCGAATCCATTTTGATTGTACCACGTTCATATTTTGCATTATCTACTACTTCCAATTGTTGAGTAGTTTCTTCGGTTGATACATCAACATTACCGTTATCCTCTTTGTCTATAGCCGATTCTAAACCAACTGTAGACTTTTCATCAAGTGTTATATTCATTTCATCGACATCATCATGTGATGTATCATATACTATTGTAGTAATATCATCTACTTCTTCATTCAATAAAGAAATATCTTTTGTAACCACTTTAGGCAACTGCTCACAGCTAATACTATCATTTTGTTGGTGTGAATAAAACTCTGTACAGTTGTGTGATTTTAAATCTAATAATTGATTCTCATTATAACTATCAGTACCATTCACTACGTCATCTAGGCGTGCAACTATTGCTTTTATTGTGCCTATATCAAAACCAAAACTCCGCCAACGTTTCATAATAAAATCTAACTCCTCGTTTACAATATCATTTGTTGGTGTAACTAATGCCGCCCTAGCTGTATTAATTTTTTGTGATATATTAGATGATACTGAATTATTATGCATACCTCTATCAATATTTTTTTTAATAGCAGGTGTTCTAAAAGCTGATGATGCAGCGGTTGTAATATCTTTATGATACACGATTGGCGGTGCAGCGGAGATAGCGTCGGGTGTACTGTCTGGCACGCCTTCAGAGGTGGGATGTAATTCTTCTACATTATAATATTGATAATTAAATGAAGAATTAATACCCGTGACATTATTCAGTGGATGGGGTGGTGTATAATATTGTGTTGTTTGGGTATGTTGTAAACTTGCAGGTTTTGTATTTTGTGGTATAGTATGCGCAAAGGATGGCGTATACAGCGATGACCCATTCGATGGTATAGAACTAGTCTGACCATATCGACAATACAAACAACTATTTGTTGAAGAGACGTTAGTACTAGATCGATTTTGATATAGCAGTGCACCATTCTTCTTGTCATTTTTATGATTTTGTTTGGGAGGTTTATGTTGCCCTAAATTATTAACCAGAGGAGTTGGTTTAGATTGTGAATTAGCTGTTAATGACAAAACTTGTTGGTGTATTATTTGTTGTCCGCCAACATCATTGTCAGGGCTCTTTGTAGAGCCTTCCATCGTGCGTCTTTAGTAGTGTCAAAATTTTCGTCAAACTAAAAGCCAACAAAATGTGAAGGAATCTAATGCGAAGAAATAATTTCCACCATCTTTAGCGATCGAATGAGTCGCCAAATCGGCAACTTGAAGATAGAGATTGGCTATGGCCACCACAGAAAGCTTCAACTAACCCCTGGTACTTTTACTACGATACTAATATCATATCTCTTAGCCAATTAATACAATCTATATTGAATAGTTATGAGACCTACAAATAATACTCGCAAACGGGCCGCTGCCGTGGCTGGTCTCACTATATTATGCAGCTGCAATAGTAAACAAAACTCATCTGCTTTCACTCCGACTTCCCCATCGATGATATCACTAGGTTTTGTTAGTACTAGTACAAACAACAATGGTATTGGTACCCGTAGACCATCATTATTTGCACGTAAGAAGCAGCAAGATAAACTAAATCATACAAACACTAATAAAAGCTCATCATCTGCTAAGAAATCAAAAACATCCTCAATAATTGAGGAAGTGAAACCATTATCAAGTGTTTCACAGGAGAAACGATTAAGAGCTATAGAAGCATTGGCTGCTCAGCAGCAACAGCAACAACAACGAGCTAAAAAGAACAAGAATAACGGTGTAGATAGTAAAGATCCATTATTATTACAAAATATGGATGCAGCGGCAATGTTACTTGAAACTTTTACTCAAGCTACTACTAATACTGAAGAAGAAAATAATATAAATGGAAAGTCGAATGATAATATAAATGGTAGTAGCACAACCCAAAAGAAGAAGAAACCAATTAAAAAGAGCAATAGCGGATCAGTACCAGGTGCGACATCCATGACAACAATTAGACAACAGGCCGCAGATGAAGGTGGATATTCATTATCACCCCGAGATACTAAAGATTTATATAGAGAAGATGGGAGTAATAAGAATAGATGGGCAGTTGATTCATTAATTGAAAAGTTGGATGAAAGGATTCGTGAAAGTGGTAATGATATTGATACTACTATGGATATTGAAGTTAATGGTATAGACATGGAGGAGGTAAAAGTTGTTGAGGCTCCGAAGAAACGGGGAAGAGGTCGACCTAGAAAGAATCCCCTCCCTGTAGAAGAAACACAAGAGATTACAAATGGTGAAGTCGTCAAGGTTCAGCCAATAAAAGCTGCCAAAAAGAAGAAGAAGAAGAAGAAGAAGCAGGTTGCAAACACTTCCAAGGCAACAACCTCTGCATCCAATTCAGCATACCGCAAGGATACCCTTGAAGAAGATGACGATGATAATACAATTCGAGCACAACCCAAGAAGATTAAATCCAAGGCTGGTCGTCCCCGAGCAGCAGTAAAGGGTACCGAAACACTCATCGGTGCCTCTGCCATTGTTAACAGTAATAAACGTCGACGTGCCGCCTCTGTAAAATCCCTACCCGGCCGTCGTGACGAGAATGGTAATATAATACCCCCCGACGGTGACGCAAATAAAAAGATTAAAGGTGATGGACGTATCGATTCGAATCGACGTCAATTATCAAATGATTCATTAAATCTTAATAGATATTACCGAACTGAGTTATTATCAGCCAAGGAGGAATATACATTGGGGATGAAGGTTAAATTTATGGTCAAGTGTGAGGCTGTTCATGAGGGATTATCATTACAGTTGGATAGGCTACCAACGATAGCGGAATGGGCATCGGCTTGTGGGTTTGATACGTATGATGCTGAAATGTGTTCAGAGTCATATGTTGATAATGAATTGGATAAACAGATACGTCCGAGTGGAAGTGAGGTGGATGAATTAGACCCAAACATGTTTGTTGGTAATGGATTGGTTAATGATACTGGAGTCGGTAGAGGGAAGGGACGGGCGAAGAAACCACCGCCTATACAATTAGTAGACTTTTATGATGACAGTTATGAGAAATTCAAGAGAAAAGAAACTGATACTGCAGATCCTACTGACGTTTATGATGACGAGGAGGACGAAGAAGACGGGACGGATATATTCCTGTACAAACAAAAGATGTCACCAGGCGGACCGATCAACCGTGGGTCACCTAGAATATTCCGTGAGATGATGTTAACTGCCAAGGAAGCTAAACAGCGCATGGTAGAATGTAATATGCGGTTAGTTGTTAGTATAGCACGTCGGTATCACGGTGTGGGTGTTAATGTACAAGATTTAGTCCAAGAGGGTAGTTTAGGACTTGCCCGTGCTGCCGAGAAGTTTGATCCGAAGAAGGGTTTCAAATTCTCAACCTATGCATCTTGGTGGATACAACAAGCTGTCTTTCGATCAATAGCCTACCATTCACGAACTATCCGACTTCCGGTACATGTGCACAACTTGCTGAATAAAGTGAGAAGAGCTCGTCAAATCATGCAACAAGAACTAGGCCGGATGCCCACGAATGAGGAAATGGCAGAGGAGATGGACATGTCAATAGAAAAGTATAACAAAATGATACGGAATACACGAAATGCACTATCACTCGAACGACCCAAATACAAGAATAATCCAAAAGACTTGGGTCATGAAAGTGATGTGTTAGTGGGCGATATGGTCGATTCGTCATCTGTCATGTTTGATGAAAAAACACCCGAACAGATGGTCGATAGTGGATTACTACACAGTGACATACAATACATGCTCGGTAAACTCGGGAATGACGAGCGTAAAGTCCTATGCCTGCGATATGGAATAAATGATGGGATAACGCGAACTGTTACGCTTGTCGCATCAGAAATGAGACAAACAAAGTCATGGGTAAGATCACAAGAATGTAGAGCATTGAGAAAACTGCGTCGACCATGGTATGAAAAGAGATTGAATGAACATAGACAATCTTTGTCAGCGTCGGGAATACCATTATAGAAATAGAACGCACAGTAATGCCTAATTAGCTTGCATTTCTATACTATCTACTCTTCTTTTGACAATTTGGATCATCCTTGATGACGTTATCCTTTGCTTCCTTTGGTGCATTATTGTATTTGTCAATCAAATAATCCACTCGTTCTCGACATGTGATGAAATTCTTATACTTGCAATCTCCACAAAAATCCTTCTCAAACTCTATTCGTATAGCTTCCTTCTCTGCCTTGTGTTTGGCAAGTAATTGTGCCGATTGTTCTAATAAGGTAGGATCTAATGGACATTGTGTAGAGCCAATACCTCCTTTGGTCAACCACGGTATTAAACCTAACGATGGTTTCTCGGGATGGCAAACAAATGGTACTCCTCGATTATTACTTCTCATATATTCAGTGCCGGCACACCATCCTACAGTACCGGGATGTATACTTCCAAAGTAGCCAAGAATCGAGTTGATTGCTTCTTCTCTCATTCCACCCCATCCTTTTTGTTTCCAGAGTAGTCTTCTATGTGATTGATTTGGCGGTGGTGATTGCAAACGATGTATCCTCGAGCTGCTGTTGTTTCTTTGTATCGACCTAGTAGGCTTTGATAATAGTATATCAGATTCTTCATCTAATCTTCTTCTATCACCTTCAGTAGCAACCTCTCTAGGAAATGTTCTTGGTGCTCTACCCGACAAATGTGCGATTAATGTCGATACAGTCATATCATCAGGCATTGTCTTATGGTTAATAACCCATTGTCTCAACTCTTCGAATGCGGGATGCCAAATAAAGCATAGATAATTCCGATGTAGGAATGTACCAGATGGTAATAAGACATGTCCAGCAAAGTCTGGGAATGAAAAGTAATTGTATTCAACATGATCTCCTGTAGTGTTGCGACATAGTGGTGTGAATGCTGAGTGTTCTTCATTAGCATATCCATCTACATCTCGTTGGATCAGATCTATACTTGATTGTAAATTGACCTTCTCCAAAGTCTTCATTCTATTACTTAGGAATCGTACATTCCTCGGGAAGCCACCAACTTGTACATTTGAATTTCGTTTCCATAACTCAAAGCCTGCATATACCATTGACTCACGAGACCAGAATGGACCGTCATCATCAAAGTACATTACAGCCTCATTCTTTGGTTGTAAACTTGGATGATATCTATTAAGTAAATTGTTCGTTAGACCATTTTCTAATGCAAAGAAGATACGAAGTGGATGTGTTGTATTTTCATTCCATTGTAGTAGCTCATTTGCATATCGTTTATCTTTGCCATTATTATTATCACTAGTAGTGGCACTTGTTAATGTATCTCTAGGTGAATTCCAAACTATTATAACTTCAGTTAAACCTGGCCAACTATCAATCATTGAACGTAATGGATCCATGAATGCTTGTAATCTTTCAGTGGTATGTGACATGATTATTAGTGTGTATGTTGTTACATGACATGATTTAGTTGGTGGTATATAACATGATGGGTACTCATTATCATTATTAGTAGTTGAAGTCGATGATATTGTATTATCTTTGAGCCATTTTTCTAATGCAATTGCAACACCACCCTCTGGTAACATTGGCAAATCTGTAGCTGTTTTGATTTCCTTCTTGACTGTATGTCTTTGATCTAATGGTATAGAATTACATTGATTGTTTGCCCATTTAACTCTTTGTATTATAGATTCAAATACAACTCTTTCATGACGTGTGTGATCTTCTATATTTATATTAGTTGTAGTAGTATTGATACTAGAAGTAGTATTGGTATCAGCTTTAGCTGACGATTGCTTGTCATCTCCAAGAAAATCTTGCAATCTCAAAGATACCGATGATGATACCTCTTGTATATAATGATGATGCCCTATTGATATTGATAATATTGTTGAACATATTAGTAATATACCGATAGTTATTAGTAAACAATTCCGTTTCATAGCATTAGTGGGCCGTTTTGATGTGGGAGATGCACCGACGACTTTATAATATAGTGAAGTTGGTGTTGGTCGCGGTGAGTGTTGCAAAGAAAACCCATCGACATTCTCAGTCGCATCTGCCATATCTAACGAAGTAATAGACGCCGTTATTACGTCAAACACGATAAATACACAAGTTCCTTTCCCCCAGTCTGTAGAGTTTAAATTGTAACTGACCCTAATGTCGAACATGAGATGTTATATGAGGTCGATCCTATATGGTATCTTCACTTCCTTACGAATAAGCCTCGTTTTGAATGCTATGTGTACAAAATACAAAACTCATAAGGAGATCCACTTAGCGCTATTTGATGTCTACTACAATCCATCAACAAGATGAATAGCCCCGCATATCAACAATTGTTTCCTGCTCCAATTCCTTTAGATGGATCATCCGCCGCCGCTGATAATAATTATGATACCGCCACTGAACAAAAACAAACACAAGATGCTGGACAATTGTTAATGCCACTCAACCCCTCTCTTAGTATCAACTCTGATAATGATATTAATAATACCACCATGTCTCCTACGACAAATAATACCAATCTCCATGATAATAGTAATGGCGAATCAAAAAATTTCTATAGCAATGTATATCAACAAATTGATTGTTTTTCAACCAATATGGAAACTGAATTACAAGAGTTGGAACAATTGTTAGGTGCTGATGTCTTAGAGCTGTTAAATGATCCTAATGATTATGATGATGAAGATATAGATGATACTGAAGAGGTTAATATAGATGGAAAAGTTGGTGAAAATACAGATAACATGGATGGCTGTGATGTATCAATGAAAAGATTAAGTATTGGTCACGGGACATTAACAGAGGAGTCTGTTGCCAAGGTACAGGCTGTTTCTAGTTATGTCAAGGAGTTATTAAAAGATGATTCATATAAGAGTAATAATAGCAATGATGAATTAGCTGATATATTAGATGATCATGATAAAGAGAAGGATTCTGGTGACGATGAAGAACAGGAGTTGGATAGAAAACAAAGTCAATCGCCTACTACGCCTTCAAGTGTAGAGGATAAGAGTGTTTTATTAAATGGAGAACATAATAAGAAGGTACATGATAAGATTGAACAGCCTATTTTAACTAAATCTCAATGTTCAGAGGATAAAGATGTTAAGAAAGAGTGTGATGAATTAAATGGGAAAGATGTGAACGTAGATTGTGATGCAAGCAATGAGCCTGCACAATTATTGGCTGAGCCCCAAAGTACAAAATCCATAGATGCTAAGGAGACAGTAGAAAGTGAAGGATTGAATGATACCCCGGTCGCAGAAGATGATAAGGTTGTATCCACTAATGATGGGGACGATGAAGGATTAGAAAGTGATGTAAAGGAGAAAGAAGATGTAGTATTAGATGGGGAGGTCGAGTCAAGTGAGCAGCCTTCGGAGTTGGATGAACAATTGAAGGTGACACCTGTTGCTTTAAACAGTAAGGAAAATACACTTAATGGAAGGAAATCCCCAACGCCTGAGACCGAGCCATCGAGTGTTGAGGATAAAATATCCGATAAAAAAACGAAAGAAGAGGATACTGTCGATAATGACAAAGATATAAATGAGAAGAAAGAAGTAAATGGTATAGACAGTAAGCCCGATACAATTGTCAAGAAGCAGACAACAGCTAAACAAATTGACATGACTTGGAACAAGTCCCCTGTTACAACAAAGACGACTAAGCAACCGACTGAAGGGGCAGGTAGTGATCGGAAAGAAGCAAAACAAAACAAAGGTAATAGCCATTCGCAGAAGGACGAGCTCGAAAAAAGCACGAAGCAACAGACTTCTAAGCTGATAGATATGACTAGGAACGTTCAGAGGAGATCTCCAAAGCCGCCCAAGAAACAGTCTGCAAAAATGATAGATATGACAAGAAATGTAAATAAGACTCCTCGATCTGATGTATCGCCTGCTGCTGCGTCGGTTAAGAAAGATAATCCGGACGAGAGTGCAGATAAGACTATCGTTGAGTCGTCAAATAGCGAGTCTGCTGATATAAGTACCAAGAAAGAACCAAAGCTTATCGATATGAAAAGGAATGGTGGCCGTAACACACCAAATAAACTTACAAATAACAACAAAAAGAAAAGACAGGAAAGGGAGAAGGCGGCACAAGAGGCACCACCCAAACAACCACCAACAGTCAAAAAGATTGATCCGTCTCAAACGAAACCACAAGACGATTTTAAGCACGCACCGCCTACTAGTGAGGGAAATGGCGGCAGCCAAACAGTGAAACCACAAGCTGCCAAACTGATAGATATGAAGCCTCGTCGAAAGGTAGAGAGTCGTCAAAAGAACAACGATGAAAGTAAATCCAATAGTAGTGGGGAGAAGAGTCAATCAAAAAAGCCACCATCTCAACAGCGCCCACCTACAAATGGACAGCAAGGTAGGGGATCTAATTATACTTCACTCGTAAATGGTACAATTGGTAGAGGGCCTTTTGACAGAAGAAGAGAGCAAGTTCCAAACTCGATGCAGATACAGACTACCAGGATATCAACTAGCAAGAAAGAAACTTTAGCTAAAGCACTGGCACGTCCAAACAGAAGTCCAATAATATCCGAGAAAAGTACTATTAGTAGGTCTGCAAGAGATACAAACAGAACTTCAAAACGAGTTGACAGTCGGAATGTTAGAGACCCAAGCAAAAGTCCGAAGCCTCCTGAGAGAAAACAGATCATAGATCCGCGGAGAAATAATACAGGGAGGCAAAAGACTAGCAATCGGGTCGACAATGAATCTGCTTCGAGTAAATTGACGTATCAGTTATCATCTAGGCAGAAGAAACAGATCCAAGAGTCTTTGGATCGGGCAAAGAGAAATTTCTTGCTATCGTTGTGAGCTTGAAGTGTAAAGATAAATATTAACATTAAGAGCTGTCTAACTTATTATTCAAATATTCAGGCTGAGAGTACTTCTGTGTAATAGGATACGATATTATGACACTGTTTTGTCAGTATTACATGTACTATACTCGATACTATCAAAAGCAGAAAATGTATCTAAATATCTAATTATTTTATTGGTAGAAACCCGTGACAGATCATGAGGCCGATGGCCGATGGGCGGGATGGGACAAGTTGATAGAAGGGGCAAGGGATATTGCCAAAGGTGGTGTATTGATTGAATAGATGCAGTTCCGTATTTAAATTGTTGTATTCTTGTCCATGGTTGTATGCTTGGTTTGTGTACTAGTAGTAAAAACACATTATATCAAAAGTGTCAGAAGAGAGATGCCACGAGCAGAATGATGATTGGTTTGCGGGTTGATGTTATGTTCATATGGATGATATTCCTTATTCTATTCAGTGAGCTCTCTCTGCAACAATATTATACATTTGCATTCACTGCAACTAATGCTCAGTCTCCGACAAGACATATTAATGATGATATAAACTGCAATATAAATAATGACAATGATCAAGATGACAATATCATATATACAACTGCAGTAATTAAATGCGCATATGATGGCACTTTCTTTCGAGGATGGACTGCTGGTAATTCAGAAACGAAAGTCAAGGATAATAAAGCAAAAAGTAATACTAATAAACACAATAAATCAACACAACAACAGCCAAATAGAAGACAATCAAGACGATCAAGAACATTACAGAGAAAAGGTGGCAGTTATGGTTATAACAAAGGTAGAATTAGAACAGTTGACGATACAATACGAATGGCACTTGCAAAAGTATATGGAGATGTTAATCCAAAACAAATTAAAATTGAAGCATGTAGTAGGACAGATGCAGGAGTGCATGCGGAATCATTGGTAGCTCAATTTTACTGTATCAAGAATGATAAGAATGCAACGCCATCTACATCGATACAAAGGCCCAAATCATGTAATGATACAGATTACTTACCATTACCATTTGATTCTAGTTTATCAAAGCTCGTCTATGTTCTGAATCGAATGCTACCCCCAGATGTACGGATAGTTTGTGCTTCTCCGTTGCCTCATGTATCCAGCTCAGTACCGATGAGAGGTACTGGTAATACAAAAAGTGATACTTCTATTGCATCCTTTCATCCTACACTACACACAATTAGCAAAACATACAAGTATCAATTTGCAATTGGACCCGTACATGATCCAATAAAACAAAATTACTTGTGGCATTTAGATGGCTCTTCAAGTCGAGCTGTTGGTATGAATGGCAACAAGTTTTGTTTAGAACGAGCTTTGGCTGCCGCTAATTTGTTTGTCGATTCAAATGATGAGAATATAAATATAGATATTGCAATAGAAAGAGATTATGGTGCATTCAGGGCAGCATTCAAAGGTACTGATAGAGGAAGAGTACAGAGTACTATATGCAAGCTATGTAGGTGCGATATATTGGAAGAGAGGAAGGAAGTACTACCAAGTTGGGAAGTTGAAGCTTTTAGTGACGACAAGTTAGGAGAGGGCAATGAAAGAAATAGGCGATATGGTAGTCGTTTGGGTCAGTTTACTTTGGGGCCAAACGACAATATCAATCCACAAACCTTCACTGTTGTAATCACAGGCAACCGATTCCTATATAAAATGATGAGAAACATTGTCGGTACTATCGTTGCTGTAGGGTGTGGTCATATTGAGCTCGATGATGTCAGTACTGCATTGGAAACTGGCAAATGGGGAAGCAGTGATGAGAGTGAAAAGAATCATATTAGAAGGATATGTGCACCAGCAAGAGGACTTACATTAATAGATGTTCAGTATCATCCAGATATTATCTTTGATTGGCAAACTGGCTAATAAATGACTCGACAATTAACTTCAGACTTATCAACAATATCTTTGAGTATTAGACTACATCATCATACCAACAACGAGTTTTGATCTCGTACGGCAATATCCATTGCAGCTAATCGTTTTGTTTGAGCACGGGACTGTATGACGTACCATGAATATCCTATAATCACAAGAAACAATCCACACATCATTGCAGGCAATTGTGATACTATATCCACATCATCGCCAGTGTCAGGTGTTGTCACATTGCCTCCATCGTCGTCGTTGCCCTCTTTAATGTTCTCAACCTGGTAATAGTAAGCGGCGATCATCAGTACAAAATCAAATGTACCATGTAACATAATTGCCGGTAAAGCAATCCAACCCAAACCATATCGTTTGTCACCTTCTAGATCTCTTTTACATACGCCAATGCTTTGAATAGCTGCACATAACGGATGTACTGGGAAGAAACTCCTTGCTAATAGTGTCGATGCTTGTATGGCAATACCAGGTGGTGAATAGACAAAAATGTAAATAAGGTTCTCACAGCAGGCGAAACCTAAGCTCACTGATACCATTGCTACTGTAATCGCAGACCCAGTTGACTTCAAAGTTTGATTACTGCTTGAAAAACATGGCGTCTGTACCATTCGATAACCAAAGTATTTAACAAACTCTTCACATAATGCAGCCACAGCAAAAGCGTTGACAAAGTTCATAAAGATGAATAGTCCAGGATGGTTCACGGCCAGGTCCTTCATTGCTTTTTTTGGATCAGTCTGCATTTCTTTAGAAAGCTCACTATCATTTGCTAAAATAATAACTCCAACAATTAACACGATAGCTGAAGCAACTGTTGAAATAACCATCTCAAATACAACGGCCATTGGTGTAGTTAGTAGAAAGCCGCAGCCAAAGTATTTTACAACAGAGTCGAATGATAAATTGAATCGATTGTAACGCCAGTGTACTAAATACTCAATGAAGAAGGCTTGACCAAGTGTCAAGAAGAGTATGATCAGGTTCTCCCAACTAAAGTTGCTATCCAGATCTGATAATGCAAACAAAATAATGAATACCAACACTGCCAACACATTCTTGAGTAGCTTGCTTGAGAGCTCTGATATTGTTCTCATGTGTGCCCAAAGACTTTTATTCTGGCTTTCCCTCAGGTCAACAATTGCTGGGTAGTATTCTTCATATGGTTGAAAGGTTATGTAATCAATTTTGGGTATACCGTCATGACCAGTTAGTCTGTTCACCTCTCGTTCTTCTTGGGCAATACCACAACAGCCAAAAAATTGAAACCAGCATCCACAGCACCAAAATGTCCTAGACAAACAGCCCCATAAATTGCTGCAAAAGTCACCTTCATTATCTTCCTCATCTTCGTCCATATCATTATTATTAACCATACCAGATTCATCTATAAACTGATAGTCATGAGTGTAGAAACAACTCCAGCATGTGTGAGCTCTCTTTATATCTAGATTGTGTCTAAGTAAAAAGGATACCATTTGTTGTGGATCTACTTCTTCTCCCCGTTCACTAGCTCGTTCTTCATATAATCTTTGCATTATCGCTTTCCTTGTGCCTTGGTTTTTCATAAATCCATAACTAATAATCTGAAACAGTGGGCATTAGAGTTGTAGTATACAAAAATATATGTAACATATAATAACATTTGATAAATAGTAATACGTACCACAGCCATGTAGATGACAAATGGCCAGAATATATAAGGTGGGGCAGCTTTTGTAGTCTGTTGAGCTCCTTCTTGTTCATTCTCCCCTTCTTCTTCACTTGAGGAGGGCATATTAACATCAACTGCAAAGTAACTCATTGCAGCAATGAAAAGAGACGGAATAATAAACCATATCAAAACTCGAATCCATAACGATGGTGGTCGCTTCCCTGTCAATAAGTATCTATTCCGATCACTACTAAGTACTCCACAGCATGCAACAGCGCAACAATCAGTACGTGAATTGGGATTCTTGAATATATCGCATATTGATGAAGAGAACCCTCCTCGATAATATCTTCTTCTTTGACGATTTGATGAATCACCAACAGATGTTGAAGGTGGTCTTGTGATTGGCGTCTGTTCTGTAGCCATCCTATCTTCCCTTTTTGATGTTGTATATAAATGTTACTTGTAATCAGTCTTATCTTCCCTCCTTCTACCTTTGCAAATAAATGTTACTTGTAATTCAGGTTCTAATTATGGAATCTAGGAAATGGATATCATTGTGACCAATAACAAGAGCAATAGCATAGGTACCTATGTTGTCGTGAATATGGTGTCGAGGTCCTCCTACTTCCACCTCTAACCTCTGCCTGGCATAAACGGAATAGATTCGTATATATTTGGCGAGCGAACGAGAGACTAATTAAGAGATGATTACTTTGGTAGCAATAAGCTCCTCAGTACTGTCCCTGTATAACTGAATAGAAGTAGTCAGATAACCGTAGTAGCAATAGTTATTTAGTTATGCTAGGATACGCTCAGCGGTATCCTTTATGTTGAACATGCATCATACTGTACTAGGGGCGACACGACAAACACCACCATATTCACACTCATTATGGTATTACCTCTTCTATTGATACTACTACTCGAGCCAAATGGTCGGTAATGGCGATAAACGATATGCTGAAAGATAAGTAACCCAATGATAAGAAAGATGATAGATATATAAACCATTAAACACAATTTCTTCTTTTTAATTTAAGTGTCCTCGTTTTGAAGGGGCTAGAATCTACCAGTCATCCCCAAAATCATCCATATCTTCCTCCTTTGTAGCTTCCGCTGCCTTTGCTGCTGCTTCTTCTTCTGCCACAATTCTAGCAGCCTCCTCTTCAGCAAGTCGTTTCTCTTCTAGTTCAGCCTCTTGTTTTAACCGCTGCTGTTCAGCCTCCTGTACCAAACGCTGTTGTTCCGCTTCTTGTGCCAGCCGTTGCTCTTGTGCAAGTCTTGCGGCTTCAGCTTCCGCTTGGGCTTGTGCAGCTGCACCTCCATCATCGGCATCTACAAATTCATCACTGCAATAGATGAAAAGATGTAGAAATGATTGTCAGATTCAATACAAAAAAAAGCATAAGATGTGGAACATATAATAAACTTACTCTGCGGCAGATTCATCAGCAGATTCTCCAACCGGCGCGGCAGGGGCTGGTGGTGGTGGTGCAGCAGATTCTTGTGCTGAAGGAGGCGGTGATGCTGCCGCTGCTCCACCTCCTCCCTGTGATTTAATTAGAGCAATCAAATCTAAATCAAGATCTCCAACTGCGGTTGGATAATCAGATGCCGCTATCCCCGTTTCCTTTGTAGCCTCACGTTGGGCCATGAACATTTGTTCAACCTGAAGTGCCACGTCTCGGTCGGAGAAGAGCTCTGGATTGGTAGCAGGATCTGCCAATGCTTTAGCAGCTGTTTCAGATACCTTAATCAGGTCATCTTTCCATAAAGATACAATCTCCTCGACACGAGATGGGAGATATGTCCTAGCAAAGAAGGCTGCTTCAGGAAGACGGTTGGTAGCAATGAGGAGGTTGGCACATTCTTCAACATTACCCGTGAGGAGATAGGACACGAATGCAATGTTAGTCTTCCCCTTTGCCTGGGCCATCTTGGCTAATTTTTCCATGCCATCAAAATTACCCACTGCCGAGTACAACAACAAGAGTCCTGGGAAGTCATCACTAGCAAGACTGCATGCCTCCGTGAGCTCAAAGTCGCTAATCTTCAAGGCTGCATCGCTTAGCTTCTTCCATTTGGCCATAGTATCGATGGAGTTCTTCTCATCGGCAGGCGTTTGTTTCATGAGTTCATGTGCAATGTCAATCTTCCCGAGCTCCAGTGCGAGGTCAAATTTATGATCATCATCAGTTGTGACCTCCAACGCTTCCTCCTTGAAACCTTGAGCTTCCAAAAACCTGGCAATTGTGGTATACTCGGATTCGGGGATGGAGGAAAGTAACTCATTGGCAGCGTCAAAATCTCCACGCATCACTGCGGTTTGATACTGAAGCACTGCCAACATGACTCTGTATGAAACAATGTTCAAACTCTTATCCACCAAGTAGACACGATCTTCCTTGGCGAGATATCCAAGCACGCTGTGCATAGTGGCGCCTGATGAATTAGTATCCAAATGGACGAGTGTCTGTATCTTGCCACCAACACTGTAATTGAGGCGTCCAGCGTTATTACAGTAGATGAAACAATCACCCACCCATTGGCCGGAAGTGATGTTATCACTAATCTCGTATAACAAATCAAACGATCCGTCTACACCATCCTCGGGGGATACTTGACCCATCGCAATAGCAGACGCTGTCACGGCGGCGTTGTAGCTCAATACATAGGCGGAGTCCCCGCATGCAATAAGGACGAGATTTCCTGAATCAGACCAATATACCTCCTTGGGAGCTACGTCAATCTTGCGTACGAATTCACCAGAATCCCAATCATAAAAGAGAACGGCTGAATCTCCTCCCTTAACCCCAAGTAAATGTCCCCCGAATAACCCATCGGCACTTGCTGTGGCTGGCTTAATAGCACGACTTTCCTTGAAATTCTTGAAGAATTTAATGCGGTTAACAGATTCACGAATGGCATAATCTCCAGTACCGGTGGCTGACCAAACGAAGTCAATTGCTTGTCCGAATGCCTTGTTACGTAAGGCCTGGGCGGTGTAAATGATGAATTCACCGTCACCACAAACGGCAATGAATCGTCCATTACAGTTATGTTTGATCGATTGGGGATAAAGTTCACACGCTCCCAAATCACGGGGTACGACAGGAAGACGATCACCGTCAGGCAACGCATCCTCATCATCTCCGCCGGCAAGGCCTTTGACAGTGGTGGTTTGGATTTCATTATTCTTAGCCCAAACAACCTTACCAGTTCCATCCATGGAAACGACGGCATCATCAGATCCAAGTTCAACAACTACACATCCTTCATCGAAGCCAATGGCAAGTTTGGTAGTCTCCTTTGTGGCTGCCAATGCCCATGCACGTTCCATGCCGTAATTTAATGTAGTCTCGGCACGGTATGTGGTACTCTGCCACAAACGAACAGTCCCATCCTCGGAGGCGGAACAAATTAAGGGAAGTTTAGGATGGAATAATACTGAACAGATATTGTGCGAATGCCCATCCAACGAATGTACAATTGACTTGGTTTGGTAATCCCAGATTTTAACGGTGCGATCATCGGCACCCGATAGAATATAGGGCTTATCCCCCGAGGGGTAATAATCAATACAATTCACACCACGTTCATGTCCCTCCAATGTATAATGAGGTAATGGACTACCCAATCCCCAAACTTTAATACTGCGATCTAGACTAGCCGAGGCAAATGTATTACTATCCTTGGGATTGAACTTAACCATCATAACGTAGTGTGCATGCCCTTCGAATAATTGTGTACAATCAAATCCACGATCCCAATCCCAACATTTAATAGTCATGTCGTCTGAACTTGTTAAAAAGTAAGGCAATGAAGGGTGTACCTCAACATAACGGATATAATCCGAATGTGCCTCAAAGTCTTTAATCTTTTCCATAGTATTATAATTATAAACACGTAATCTCATATCATCTGAACTAGCAACGAACCATTGTTTACGTGTGATAAATTTAGCACAACGGACTGGTAATTCGGATACTTCAAATGTTTTAACATTTGATCCACTTTCATAATCCCAAATGGTTACATTTCCTGAATATAATGCAGCTAAGGCCCATGATTCAGTAGGGTGTATGTCTACAGACTTTACACGCTCGGAACTAACCGATAATTTCTTTTTAATATCTAAACGAATTGGCTGTTAAGTTTTGTGGTGATGTGTGGGGGTATTAGGTAAAGATATATATATATATATATATATATAAGAATGTTTCATTAGTTGGAATATGTTGTGATGTGTGGGGGTGTTAAAGATATTTACAAATATGTTTATTAGTTGGAATGGTGATGAAAAATATTGTCAACATATCTTGTGAGCATCAGCCTTGTTGCGTATGGATGATTGCAAAATACTGCCCTACAAATATATACATATAATTCTACACTTACCATTGTATTTTATATGATAATAAGGTGGCTTGTCGCTTCTATTAATGTGGTGTATGGGGCCGCTTCTAAATCTAAATTCTACCTAATAACTGCTGCTCCTAACCAAAGGGGGGGGTATCCTTTTCAATTTTGGTATCCTTCATTTACTGTAAGCGCCCCCTGACTATCTAGCCTCCTCTCCTCTTGTTCAAATAACCAAGTGTTTGCGTACTATATCTAGTAAATATACAAGTAGAGTCAAAGTTATCTACATAAAACACATCTAATTAGTTAAGAGATTGCAAAGCAAGTTTGAGCTTCTCCTTCAGCTCTTCATCTACCTGGCTCTCGTCAGAAGCAGCTTCTGCAAATACTCTACTCAATTCAACCTTGTTTGCCATCAAATCAGCTTGGTTTTGTTGCAACAGACCAAAGAGACAATTGTACACTGTTTCATTCTCTGTCATATCATTCTTCAAGGGCAAGTGCTTTAGAAGTGCAGGAATGACCTGACCCATGGGAACATTTGATGGAGATGTTTTAATCATTCGAGCAACAGCGGCACAGGCATTATCAACACATGCGGCGGCAGTGTCTCCCTCTGATACATCTACACTAAAGAGGGGGCTCAACGCTGTAAGTAATGTTTCATATTGAGATGTAATGGACTCCCCTAGACCCTCACAGCTTACTCCGATACAGAATGCTGCATTACGCTTCACGCTGTTATCTGAGTCGGCGAGGCCGGCAATTGAGGCTGCATAAAAGACATCTTGCCAGTGTGGTGCAATGCCACTTTCTAATTCTTGGGAAAGTTCACCCAAGCATCCAATGGCCATCGATCTATCACTCGGAGGGCGTGATGTTTTGGCATAAAAGCAAATGGCAGGTAGGAACTTAGGAAGGTACTGAACAAAGTGTTGTCCCATCACACGACTAAACGAGCCAATAAGATCACAGACTGATGTCATGAATGAGTCGTGATCATCATCTTCGTCACCAAATTCCTCATCGTCACCATATTCATTCTGCCAACACGGTGCCTCCTTGGCAAGAATGGCATATGTATTCTCTAAGCAGTCGTTCGCCACAGATGACAGAGCATGAGGACCACAAAGCTCAATAATAGCTTGAACACCCTCACAAGCCTTCCCAACGACGTCTTTGGTGTCATCTTTCATCATTGTAACAAGTGCCTTGAGGACTACATTTACAATCTGTGTAGTGTTTTGACTCAAAGGGCTAGGACCTGCAATATCTCCCTTCTCCCAAGTAATCTCGCCATTATGATCCTGAGCTACACATGGCACAATCAAACTGGCCATGGCATCAGCGACCTCAGTCTTAATAAGTGGATGCCAATTATCTGCCGCCTGTAATAAGACAGTGGTTACCTCACCCATATACGGGACAAAAGCGGCACCAGTGTGTGCTGCCATTTCTCCAATTGCTGTAATGGCTCCCTTCTTAGTCTCGAGAATAGCTGTACGGATATGCATGACCATATTACCTCCCTCGGACTCATCGTCGGAATCATCAAGGGCATTGAATTGGCCTCCCTGTTCTTCCTCCGCAGCTTCAAATTGACCTTCGTCTTGAGATATGACAGTTACTAAATGTGGTACCAACTGTTCCAAAACAGGTGCAAATTCATCTCCCATCACCTTTGCAAGGTTGGCAAAGGCGGCATAAGCAAACTCATGTAAATCAGTTGAATCAAATGTCAATCCCTCACATGCACACTGCATTGTGGCACCAAAGTATGGACGGAAATGTTCTTTCCCAACAGCAATGGCAATATGCCCCATGCATTCCAACGCTCGTCCACGTAATGAGTATGTCTTCTCCTCCTTGAGTTCCATCAATTTAGACATTAGTGATGCCACTCCTACAACATAGGGAGCAAACTCCTCCTCTGCTGCAACAGCCGTAGCTGCTAATGCCGCAACAGTCATTTCCTGTACAGAACGTTTGTTAGTAGCCTCTAACATGGAAGCCAACTTTCGTACCAAGGGATCAAGAAGTGGTCGTACACCATCGGGTTCCAATCGTTCACAGAACATTTCGAGGACATAACAACTCGTAGCCTGTACTGCAATATTAGAATCATCCAACAAGGCAAATACAATGGGTAATATCTGACTCGAGTAACTCAACACTTCTGGTTGACAGTGTTCACTAATCTGTCCCAAGGCAAAGCATGCACATTCTCGAACTCGTGCATCGGTATCCCCAGCACACTTGAATACATGAGGCATTACCTGTGCCAAGTTCTCTCGTAATGGCTCAGCACAACCCTCGGCAATCACACCCAAACAAGCAATACCAGCCTTACGTTGGTTAGGTTCAGAGCTGGCAAGTCGAGACATGCATCGTGAAACGACTGGTTCAAAGATGTACTTTTTAGGAATCTCACATGCCAACATATCAAGTGTACCCTGAGCCATGCCAGTTTCAGAAATACCTCCATCCTCATCGGCATCATCATATCCCTCCTGATCTTCGAAATCTTCCTTCCAAGCTGGATTACTCTCGAATAATGCCCCAGCAGCACTACCATCAGAATTTTCAATAAGGTTGAAGATTGTCTCAACAACGCCAGTTAGTAGAGCAGAATCTCTACCCATATGTTTAGGCTTTGATTCAGCCATTGTAGCAACAACCAATGCAGCAGAGTCACGAACAGACAACTCTAGGTTGGAATCTGACATACAAATTTGGGCAAATCGTACAATATGTGCCATATTTGCAGCCACTGCTTGACTAGGACTGAAAGCTAAATCATACAATACATCCAATGTAGTAGAAACAACCTCCTCATCATGACGAACACGACATGCATCTGCAACACTCAAAACAGGTTGAAT
>Ga0214479_100392_pt1 | contig 26701 bp, 13 predicted proteins | sample M1_20Mar14CPVII9_5_FD_165054 | JGI IMG/M metagenome (GOLD analysis project Ga0214479, IMG submission 165054) | Marine eukaryotic communities from Monterey Bay, California, United States - M1_20Mar14CPVII9sort6BwellE14 | ecosystem: Environmental > Aquatic > Marine > Unclassified | place: USA...
GTTGTTTTTGATGAGTATCTTTTGTAGACTCCTTCTTGCTCTTGCCGATGGCAGCTGATGGTATACTGCCGTTCTTGCCATTGTCCGTGGTGCCGCTGCCGCCGCCACTCTTTGACTTCCGCTTCTTCGCCATATTGCTATACCTTGAGTGATAATAGATGTGAGATAGATAGATAATGAATGGCTAGAAATTTATTGAGTAAAAAGTTAATATTCTCAATATTGTTGGCAAACAGAGACGATAGATGATATAGATGATGGATTGAGGAAGATAGCGGCAGTATCTTGCCGTCTTTACTGAGAAATGGTAGCAGTGTTGATATATTATATCATTCTGTTCATATCATACATTATCTCTTCTTGTTGTGCATTGCAAATAAAAACATCAACTATGACGACACAAACACTTCACAAACCCAAACCAGCGATAGTATTAGTAGATCCAGTAACAGATTATAAACAAGCAATCAATGCAGGTTTACAATTAGATTATAATATTATATCCATACAACTACCCGATGTTGCTTTGCCTACAAAGTTTCAATCATTCATACCGACTGAACTTGCACTGAAAGCTGCAGGCGTATCTCACACACTATCTATGCATCACAGAGATATATTTGCAATAACACAACAGTTACAAATCATTGCCAAAGAATGTTATTTACAAATAGATGGTATCATCCCGTTATCGGAGGTAGGAGTGGAGGTATCAGACCTCATTGCATCATGTTTAGGATTACCACACAATTCATTGGAATTATTGACTTCACGAAGAGACAAGGGGATAATGAAGCATGCCGTTCAACAGGCTGGATTGAGGATTGCAAAGTATGCAAGGATTAGTTCTATAGATGATCTACATATCAATATGCAACTATTACAGCTTACATATCCGATAGTTGTAAAGGTACCATCGGGATTCAGTACGACCGGAGTCTTTATCTGTTCTAATGAGCAAGAAGCAACAAAAGCACTAAACTCAATCATTGATAAGACAGGTCCAGATGGACGAACAGTAAAGATGGCATTATTAGAAGAATATATCAATGGTATAGAGTTTGCAATCAATTTAATCGCATTTAAATCATCTAGTGAAGGTAGATTACTTGTTACCGATATGTGGAAGTATCAAAAAACTAAACAAGCAAGGTATGATAATGCTGAGATTTGCAATCCAGAGAACTATCCTGAACTTGTTTCATATGCTTGTGATGTTGCCAAGGCAGTTGGTGTACAGTATGGAGCCGCTCATGTCGAGTTAAAGGCAAGACAAGATGAGAATGGAAAGTGGTTTGATCCTGTGATGATTGAAGTAGGTGCCAGACTCTCGGGAGGGAGAAAGAGTACAATGGCACAAGCTGCTATAGATAATTGGGATCCGTTTACAACATTGATTAAATCACATTGTGGTATGAGCTGCAAAGCGATACCCAAAGATATCAATTACCTGACACCCAATAGATTTGTTAGACATCTTTTCCTTCCAGTTGAAAGAGCAGGACGAGTAAAGCAAATACAATTCGACGAGGCAACAATATCAAACTTGCCAACCATACATTCATCAGTCATGATAGTCAAAGAAGGAGATATAGTTGAAGAGACTACAGACATTGTATCATGTGCAGGCTTTGTGTGGCTAGTTGGAGAACAAGCTCAAGTTGACACGGATACCAAGGCAGTTCTTGATTCGTTTTCCTTAATACTAGATGATGAAGAGAGAAGTGAAGTCGTTCTTTCTGTGTAAATCTATTCTTCTTAATTCTGTATTGTATCAACAATTGACTTTTATGACCACCATGCCATAGTCAATGTAATTCTGTTCTACATCGCTAGAGATGACCAACACATAAATATTATACAAATCATTCACCTAATCATCTACAATCCATCTACCCAAGTAACTAAGAACTCTCCACCTAGTTATGCGGCTAGAGCAAAGAATTGTTCAGCTGTTAGTGCATCATTTGCAGCCAATTCAAAGAATTCAGCTGATGTCAAGGACAACTGTTCTGATACAAGAGCCTGCAAACCTGCTTGTGATAAAGATTCACCTACTATTGCTTCAGTGCCTGACGCTAATGCTGCAGCTTCAGTGCCAGCGCCTACAGCAATCGCAGCACCAACGAAAATAATACCAACCGCTGCTATTACAATTACAGCTGCAACTCCAAATGCTATTGCATTTTCATTATATTCAAAACACTGGCGATTTGCAACTAACCCTAATGTTACAAAGTCAACGATTCCATCCAAGTCACCACCATCAGCACAATCAAAGATTATTGATCTTTGGTCTACACAGTGAGTACCACTCATGCAATCTGAACTCCATGTTGAACACTCGCAAAATTTCGGTAGACAATCTTTCCCAACAATAGAGCATTCTGCGTCAGCAGAACAATGTTTCTTAGCTGCTTGTTTAACATCATCAAAGGTGGGAACATCTTCGGCATCAACAAAGATGAAACATCTCTCTTGTACGGAACTGAGTATCCCAGGCTCCAATCCTTGTTGAAAAGTATGTACTCCCCTCAATGGATCCAGTGTGGGGAGATTCAGGAGTCCAGTAATCAGTATCAACCTTGTCGATGGTAAAAACTTCATACCCTAAGTTCTCACTAAAGATGGCAACGTTCACATTCTCAAAGAACTTCATGGGAAATCCAGGATCAATCCTGTCCTCCTTGAAACTAACAAAATCATCAACTTCAATTGAAACACGACCTTGACCATCCGATGAACACATGCCAAGTCCAACAGCTGACCATGCTCGGACTCTGTCAACTGATCCGAGAACAAATGAATAAGTGGTGGAAGAATCATGAGTGAGATCAAGTTCTCCGTGAATCTTCTTCCCGGTGATCAATCCATTGCCTTCTGCAGTCATATCTAACACCCCAACAAACAAGATTTCTCCAATGTCTCCCCCCTTTATGAGGATTGAAACAGCCTTGTCCTTGAAGAGACTAAGATCGCTAAACTTGTCAGATTCTTCTGGATCAAGAACATACTTGTGGGGTACAGAACTGAAGAGGATTCCTGTCTCAGTACGGTGGACATCGAACTCCAAATGAGTGGAGTTTACCTGTAATACATTGCATGTTCCTTCTTCTAGACTATACCACAATGGCCTTTCTTTGTGTGCGGAGGGTGGAACAATGCATTCACCATTGTTTCCATCATAGATGAATGTCTCACCCTGTGACCAATCACAGTATGGTGCAAGAATATATGAGCTATCCTTACATTTGTCAGCCTTGTTCCTCTTGTGAATCTTCCCTTTGGAGGACTTGGTATCAGGATCAAAGACATTCTTTAAACGACGAAGACCCATCTTGCTCCCCCCTACAGAATGGAGGGTATCATTGTCATCGGCAATAGTAGCCAGAACATCCGAGGGGTGCATGGCATTGACATTGATATCCTTCTCCTCTGCATCAACAACTTGAGTGGATCGTAGAGTACGAGGAGAGAGGGTAGATGATGATTCACCCTCTTTGTTTGGAATTGCTTTATCTACATTGTTGGTGGCGGCGGTAGCAGCAGCAATAAAGGTTGTGATGAGAACGTGGCTATATTTGAAGATCATACTGGTTGTCTAGTATTGATTGTTGAGTATTGATTGTTGTAATAGTATTAGTAATAGTGAAATAGTTGTTGAAATTTGAAATATGTAGCACAATATGTTTGCAATAGCCTCTTCAATGACGCTAGGCTTCATTCAAGATACGCGTTGGTATCTTCATCTGCCGGCATTTGAAGTATAGAATGATTCCCTTCAGGTGGATAATAATAGCTGAAGTGACACTTTAAACAAGAGACAGTACTTCTCGTTAGGGGTCATTATCGGGTCATGCGAACCCAAATTTTATGAAATCTACTGCCGGTGGAAATAAGATAGTATCCGGGGGTTTAACCTTTTGCTTTGATGGAAATATGATGCTATTACTTGCCTCTAGGAACAGATTAGAATGGCCTGGAGGCATGGAGTAGTAGCCCGATGTAAAAACACCGTCACCGTTGCAGAGAGCAACGAGCAACACGTAACAGTGAGTTATTTCTCACTCGTTCTTAGATTGGCAATTTACTAGCATACAAGTCATGCAAAAGAGGTAGTACATACCATGAGTTTGAATAATGATGAGTTGTGTCTATTGAAATGTTTCCTTTCGTCTCCCGATTATGATAATCTCATTACCCCGGATAGTGAAGCAGATGCGGGGGAGACTAAACATAGTCAGAAAGATGAGAAGAAGGCTGCATTACAATTACATGGTTTATATCAGCATGCAAGGGATAAGGTCGGGCACCATAAGAGGAAGAGAGAGCGTGGACAAAAGCTACCATTAACAGCTTTGGCCACCAAGAAGGAAGAAGGCTCCGCCAAACGACATTTGAAACAAGTGGATGTCGCCAAGTCAATGTGTCTCCATGGGCTGCCGCAGAGTGAGAAGGAGGAGTGGGAGAGAGCACAACAGTATGCAGTACAGCAGCGGCTGCTGCAGATTGAGAGGGAGAAGAAGATTTTGCAACAACAACTGCAGATTGAGATGAAAGCATTGCATCAACGAGAACTGGAGATTGAGCATGGACATAACCGATGGACATACCCTTCTCAGTCACAACACTACCCAGATAAAGGATCCATCTCAACCGTGTCTCTCGATAGTGCTGTCTGTGATACAGCCCCGAAGATTACTCTTCGAGGGGGTGATGATGTTAATGCAAACAACAAGTATGTCGAATGTAAACAAGATACTGACTGCAAGGCAGACTTGGTACTATTCATTGATATTACCGATACTCAATTTGAAGAATTCGGCAGTAAGAAGAATGTAGAGAATGTATTCCTTGGTGCCATGAAGACATTGAAACAAAGTAGTAACTTCTCGTTTGATTGGAAGTTTGATAAGGTGCAAATTAAAGAACATCCCACGGGCATCTTGTTTGAGATTTACACCTCAGATGATGATGGGAATAGTTTCGATTCAAACAAGATTGCAGAGATTGTTAATAAGCTCAATGCGTCAATTGGATTGTTAACGCCGATCTTCTATCCAAGTGTTTCGGGTGGTGGCTATCAAGGCTTTGGATTGGCTACAACTACTCGGTTTCTTGTCAATGCCTAGTGAACATATTGTAATAATCCAGAATGTATATAATATGTATATAATAATGATTGTGATTGATGTATACCTTGCATGAATCTACTTCAAAAGAGTCATCTCTACTTCCGTTTCTCACCACAGCTCGAACAAAACGTATTCTCTTCAGAGATTCATCTGGCTGTTTATTGATTTCGGCCTTATTCACTTTAGCGACAAAACATTGCATTATCAGCACTGTTCAATTGGAACATTTCGGTTTCTTGTTCAGTGTAGTATATCAAATCGTGTGAATGCAATAGGGGAGAAAGCATGGAGAAACGATATGACAAATACCATGTCAGATAATATTATTAACCAAGGGGATTGGCTGGATAGTGTCAAATCTAAACTTGCTGGTTACGAAGCCGAGTATCAATGCCTAAAGGAATCTACAACATTGCTTGAACTTGCTCTATGGAAAATGAAGATCAATGATAATGATAGCAAGAATTTCAATGGACAAAATAAGAAACTGAAGATTGATGAGTCAAGTCGTCGTAGTCAATGCCGTGTTGGTTGTGGTGCAGACGTTGTTATTGGACATGTGATCTCATATCTTTTGCCTGTAGCAGTATAGAGTCCATAATCTGAGTAGAGAGAAGTATTCATTAAAGTTGTTCTTTTTGTGCAATTCTATCATTATTCTCTATCTACATAGTATCACAATACTTTCTATGGCCACCATGCCATAGTCAAACTAATTCTACTAGCCGCTGCAGTAACTTGTGCTTCATTATCAGCCAAACATTTCCGAGCAACAGCGATTATTCTCTCCTTGTATGGTAGAATCGCTTCCAAGATAAGCTGGTTATCAGAATCTACCGCACTAACCTTCTGCTTACCCACACGGTCAACAAGGGACAGCAATAATTCAAGGCCTGAAAGACGTACCTTCCAAAACTTTTTATCTTTGAGAGCTATGTCTGCAAGTGCAAGGGTGGTAGTAACAACATTATTCTTTCTCAATATTGCTGATGGCATCTTCGAAACTAAACTTGCTGCAGATTGTGCAGACATTTGCCTCACTGTCCAGGCCGGTGTTTTGCTGGCTGTTACTGAAAAGAATTTCATCAATCCAACTACATCTTTGTAATCATCTCCCTGACTATTTGAATCAGATCCAACTCCATCGTACATAGATGCAGCAAGGCATTCTAAAGTCTTTGCAATGAGTAGTGGAGGCTTCTTCTCACTACTGGTCTGGCTATCTGCCGCAAAAGAGTATAGACTTGGTGCAACAATATCATAGATGAATTGTTGGTGTTGAATGATATCATCATAATCAGGAGAGCCCTTCACAGGTTCAACCGATTTCAACAAGGCCGTGAGTCCTGACAGGGCAGCTGCTTTGTACGGTAGTACTCCCTCGGTAGAACTGGATCCTTCTCTCAAAGCTTGATCAAGCAATACTTTACAAAAGCCGCTGAATACCACAGGCCGGATGACAGTCTGATTGTCTCCTTCGATATCACTTTCGACATTCTCACCATTGGGCTGTTCGTCGTCTGCTAACTCATTCTCTGCACTTAGATCTAATGCGGCATCTTCTTCTTCAGTCTCAGCAGGAGTGACATTGGCATCATCACAACCTACTTCATCATTATCTTCCCTTGGACTTGCATTCTTGAACCAGCCATCTCCTTGAAATAAGTCGTCTTGACAATCCTTGGTCATTATTAAAGGCCAAGTACCTGTAGATATGTCACCATTTGTTCTAGGAGACGAGGAAGCTGACCACTTCCCAGCAATGGCAGTTCCAGCTTTGACCACATCTCCTTTCCCGTCCCATACTCGATTGCGGGATATAATTTGAACACACTCGGATAGAAGAATACTGCTTGCCTTTGCTCGTTGTTTTAGACGATTAACATCTTCTGCTGACAAACTTACATCATCATTTGTCGACCTTGGAGTTGGTGCCAATATGTTAATATCGGTGAGCTCATTCAGTACTGCACAACCGGCTTTTCGATTAGCCCATGATGTTGATTGCAAAGCTAGCACGGTAGCTTTGACAATGTATGGAAGAAGCTTCTCTTGCAAGAGGACTCCAAATACATCGTCGCGATCAGTTGAATCTATGGCGGTACTCCCTCCTTCATCCCAAACATCCTTCCACAACGATGCAACCTTGGCATCTTTATCATGCAGTCCAAGGAATGCCGTAGGAAGTACTTTCTTCACCCATATATCCCTCGGTCCTCCATCAGCTAAATGAGCTGAAGCCCTAACAGCAATGGCTCGTATTGTTTGAGCAGCAGCCTTACGAACAGAAGGATCATTATTACTCCCTGAGGATTCACAGTATCGATCACATGCCTTGAGTGCAAGAATCCTGACTGCCTTCCCTGGGGCCAGCTCTGCTAAACTGCCAAGAGCATGTGTCATTTTGTCCTTTGCGGTCGCTCCTCGTTCACGTTCCGAGGCAAAGTACAATGCTCTTAGAAGACGGACTGTAGGATTAGCCATTGTTGAGCCAGAGAATGAAAAAGCTGCTGGACATGTGCTAGATAAGCTTCCGACAGCATCTGGAAGATGCGCGTTTTACAGTTTATGAGATGAAAGAGAGGCGATTGTAACTACTGTTAGAACATGCGATCTGAAAAGGCAATCAAATCAAGGCAAATCGAGTACAATAAAGTGACAAGATCACCAAGAAATCATGTTGAACACATAAAATCACTTCATAAAACAAAACGCGGACTTTCCTGCTGTGGCAGCTCTTGTCGCAAAACCAGCTCCCTTCCTTAATGAGGCATCCAGTTCAGGGATGAGCTTCCTCTGGGCCTCTAAATCAACAAACTTGACCATGTCTAGACATTTTTGTAAGGCCTGATGATGTATTAGAGATGCAATTCAAGGTGAGTTAAGAACACCACAAAGATAATAAACACGTAACCAGTTGTGACTTACACCAGCAATCGGTCCGCTCAATGCCATATTAATCCTCAGCCTTTCCAAGTTATCAGATGCAGCTGTATCATTACCACCAGCTGTCCGTACTTGTAAATAATTTAGAGCAGCAGGCTCTAGTCCTGACATGGCCATCAACAATGAGCCGATGAGCTCTGCCAGAACGGGCTGAAGTGTTGACGGCTTTGCTACCTCAACAATACCAAGGAGGGTTGATATACAAATCCCAGTGGCCTCAGCACAACTTTGATTTAGACCGTACTTGACTAACCAGCCAAGTGATACAGTTGCTGCATACTCGGCAGTAATTTGACTTTGCTTCTCACGTTCAGCTCGTTGGGCATTGCTCAGGTATATATCACTCTCCTGAGAAGGAAGATCCGATGTTGTTGGGTCACATAAGCGAATAGTTAATGCCCGCATTCCTCTTCCGAGTGAGTCGCCACGTTCTCGAACTGCTGTCCGGACATCATCAAGTGCTCTCATGGTGATCCTCCATAGCCGTAATAGCCGAATGGAAGCTGTTGCCTTCATCCCAGATCCTTCATCATCTATTTCTACTCCGCCGGCACCAAGATCTTGCCAGCTTCTACCAACGATTATATCGGCTAGCGCACCACACGCTCCAACCCTAGCACGCCATAGCTTGCTTCCGGCATCAGCGATTAGGGCGTCTATCGTTGTGAGAAGATTCTGAGTAATAAGGGCTCTACTTTCAGCTCCACCTCCAGACAATGCAAGCCAAAGATTGGTCATCTGTTCTCGTGTTTGTTTGTTTGGATCATTACACGCCCGAAGTAACTTAGGAATTAACTTGCCTAAATGAGGTCTTAAAGAGACTCGTATCTCTTCAACACTAGATCCTTCCGCTTGACCAAGCAATGCCTTTGCACTATATCGATCACGCATGTCAGAAGTAAGCCATAAAGGATGATTTGTTGCGAGTATCATGAGTGAATATAAAGCATCCACCTTGCCTAAACTCAATGCTGCACTTGCCATCTCACGGTATGCTCCCAGAGTTGCCTCTGACATGCCAGCAGCTCCACCTACTTGAGTCTCCTCCCGACCCTCGTTATTGTCACCCTGAGATTCTTCTCGCCGTTGGGCTGCTTGTGTCTGAGTCTCTTGCATCATACTACCACCATGATTAGTAGTTTGCCCGAAAGCTTTGAGCAATTCGTCATTTAACGAATCCACTTGGGTTTGAGATTGGCCATTCACATCATCCATTGAGGAGTGCATAACAGCAGCTAGACCACGACAAGCCGCCAAACCTTTGCAGCAACTTTCTCTTGATAGTTGTTTGCTCTTCGGATCAGCAAGTAACTTGATGAAAGATTCTTGAAACATAGTCAAATACCTCCAAATCTCCTTTACAAATGCTCTTTGAGCAAATGATGAATCTATATTGGACATTCGAGATGCATGACCAACCAATGCCAACAATGTAGCAGCACATGCATTCTTCTTTTGTGGATTAGACGACAATAGCTCTCTTCTAAACATGGTATAAAGAACGTGACGATGTGGAGGAAGATTAAAGGCGAACTCTTCATCATAAGGCCCATCCTTCCACTCTGAATCGCTTGAGCTACTCCATTCGCCCGCACCCCAAGCATTAGCGTACATCACAAGAGCTTCTCCAACTATGAGAGACAACTCGTCATCCTTTCTATAGACAGCACTCCCTAATATTGCAAATAAAGCTTCAGTGCATTGTAATCGTGCAGGACCAAGATCAATAGATCCATTGTTTGATTCATTAGAAACTGAGCCGGCTCCCGAAGTTGACGCCGCGAGGAGTAATCCAGCGGCTTTAATAAGCGACGAAGCCAGAGTAGGTTCTGCATGATCGATTGATGAATACTTCTTCAAGGCAGAGTTCATTGAATCAAGTGCAACAGCCACGGAATCAAACAACTTTTGATCTAAAACTGGGGCATCTCTACTGTCATAAGAGAAAGCGATGACAAGTCCATTGGAACAAGCGTTGATAATAGCTACATCTGTATGAGCTAATCCCTTTCCGAGCAAGCCTACAATACCCTGGCAATAAACCCAGCAATTAGAGATATTTGTACCTTCCCTATTGTCGTCGTTTGATACCGTGGCAACTGCTAAACGAAATGCTCGAACACAATGAGCACCTAGATGTGCCGCGCCATGGATCTGACCGACAGACATGGTACTTTCATTCATGGTACGAAGCTTCTCTTGGCAGTTCTTTGCAACATTTGCCAACCCACAGCATTCAATCCAGGTAGAGATTGAAAAGGTCTTCGCATCTACTCCATCTTTCCATAGAGAATGGTCTTCATACAAGTGTACCATAACTTCTGCGAGATGACGTCTTGTTTTGGAAGAGTTGGATGCAACTGCTTGAGATGCAATATCCTTGATATTGTATCGAGAATCTGATGATACCCCTTCTTGCTTCACAACAACCAATCGGGCATCATTCGATGTTGATGTACAAGTTGCCAAAGCTATAGAACATTCATCAAATAGATCAGTCTCTTCTCTTGATAATGAACGGCTCTTGTAATATGCCAATGTCGTGAGGATTGTTTGAACAAACTGCTTGAGGGCCGAACCTCCATCTTCTTCAACATAAAAGCTGTCTTCACTAAAGAGAGACTGCAGCAAGAATCTGATAGATGCTGCCTTGGCAAGTACATGAAAATCAGAATAGATTGGTCGAGTTTTGATAGATGCCTTGGTACCGATAATGACATCCAATAACACACGAAATGGTGCACGTCTTGATGATAACTTGTTGTCGTCATCAAAATCGTCTGACATCCGCTGATCAATACAACTCAACACATTATCCTCGCCAAGTGTCTTATCTACTCCAAGTGCCTGCTTTGCAATCATGGACACAGTAGCATCATCATCTCCCGACAAGAAACAAAGCAAGTGGAATGCATTTGACTCATCAAGTCGGAGGAGAAGCTCACTAGACCATCTCGCAGAGGCTAATCTTGACGATTTTGGCTGATTTCGACGTGCTGCAGTCCAAAGGAGAGGAAGAAGTGAACGAGATAGGCCTTCTATTGTTGTTGAAGATGGTGTATCCTTTACCTCTACTGCTGCTGCAGGAGACTGTACAGTAATGTTTGCCCAGGGATTAACTTGAGCAGATGCTGCCGCTACTACCCTCTCTTGTCGTTCAATCTCTTCCTTCTTGGTAAGAAGATGTTTAACAACTCGAACATATGCACCAAGCAAGGCATCCAAAGCAGACGTAGCACGTGGTCTCATTACCTCAGCTTCATTCGATGAACATCCAAAGAGTAATGTAGCCGCTGCAATCGTTGTTAAACCGCCCGTACTACTGGAAGAGGCATCTTCTCCACAATTGAATAATGCATATTTACTGTCCAATGCAAACTTTGATCGTGACAATGTACATACGACGCCATAACACTTATCACGGATATCAATCTGTGTAGTCGATGCCCTAGTTTGACTACTCGTTGACGATGTTGATGATTCTCCCGACGATGTGGGTCCTAATATCAAACATGCCTGCTTCATTGACCGTGCAAGTAACATTCTAATACGTTCTAATGACTCTGACATCCCTTCATTATTCGACACTCCAGATGAAGTAACTCTAGCATCATAGAATAATGATAACCGGACACAAAGTGAATTCAATAATGTTGACGCCGCCTCTAATGCCTGAGACGATGATGATCCAGGTCTATGTTTATCATTCATTATTGTTATAACGGATGTACCAATTGATATGGCTACTACATCTGATTCTGATTCTTCCATGTCTATATTATTATCCATACTATTTGGAATGGTGAATAGCTTGGGGTTGTCATTCAACATTTTACTAACAAATTTTAATACAGATGTTGATGATACCTCGGACATTTTCATACGTAATGTTGTTAGGTATGCCTTCTTCTCTTCATTACTACTTGATCCATTGCAATTGTATGTTACTCCCAATCGTGATTTGAATATACCAACAGCAGTACTAGTTGAATTAGTATTATATTGAGATAATAACTTCTTATCAATATTAAGTGAAGATGCACCACCAATTACTAAACTTAATAAAGTTTGAATTAATGCAACTGAATTACCAAATAATGCATCATGTATCGTTTGATGTTGTGGTATGTCTTTACCACGATATGTATCCATATGTGCTTTTAGATAACTCTCGGCTTTGCTTTTGATTTCTGGATCGGAGTCTCCGGTTAGTAGTACCATTAATGCTACTGTTCTTGATATACCCGTACTATTACTCCTACCCTCTTTATCAGCACTGCCATTGCCCTCTCCACTCTTATCATTATCCGGAGATAAAAATAAAGCATACCGTCGACACGGTGCAATTAAATCTAATAATTGCAACTTCAATGTACGTAAATTAACTCTTGATTTATATTCCTCATACCAATTCTTACAATTACTACTTTCCGAAGCACTTCCATTAATTAATGTATTATAACTCAATGTTGACGATCCATTGCATGGTGCATGACTACTTGTTGATATAGTCGAGTTGTTGTTGTTGGATGATAGAACCAATGGTGTGTATAAGAATACATCAGTGAATAGATCAAATAATATTGATGATAATAATTGATTGGATGATAGTAATGTTTTTGTTTTGTTGAGTGATACTTTTAAATCTGCTGTGTTGCCATTTGCTTCTTTGGATTCTTCCTCCTTACTACCACCGTTTGACTGTTGAGCTTTCCTCTTGGTTGCAGCAACCTCAATCGGTTTGTAATTTGATATACATACTAAACATTTAATAATTAAATGTATAATCTGATCAATACGACTTTTAGTTGATGCATCTGTTAGATGATTTACTGTAACTTCAATTGCCCTCTCTTCCCCACTACTATCGTTACTACTTGTACTCTTAGTAAAGTTACCTTCTAATACCAATGATAACTTTGGTAATAATTCATAACATTCACTAATTGTTGAACGGTTAATACCCAATGTTAGGAATGCTAAACTTAGATTTATTGTAAATGGATTTACTTTCTTCTTCTCATCTCCACCCTTAGTGGGTAATAATAAGTCTAATATTGAAATACAGGGTAATTTACACTCAATGTCATCACGTACACGTTTCATTATATGACCTATCATTTCAATTAATTTTGAATGGATTTGTGTGTATAGGCTGATTACTGTTTGTTGCTCTTCTGCATTGCTGCTGTTAGAACTGTTGATATCAGTATCTGTGGTGGTATCAGAACTCTTGCGCTTCTTACCACTCACATCACTACTGCTACATTGCTGTGACTTGTACTCTTTCATATCAGTATTTAATTTACCAACTTTAGTTAATAATTTAGGTAATAATATTGATAAGATCTTTTGTAATTTAGTAGAGGGTGTTATCGCTAACTTGTGTGATACACGATTAATTGATGATAGTTCATTTTGAAGTGTTGTTGTTAGAGTTGGAGTTGGTGAGGAGGAGGGCGGATCAATGTTGGTTGTGGTTGAGTTGTTAGTGGTCATTTTTTATTGTTTGATGTTTAGACCTTTGTTTGGTATGTCGCTGAGCGGAGATATTATTCAGAGCTATAAAGTAGATCTAGAGAGATGAGTAGTACAGTGATATCAGCGCTGTATGAGAAGAGGAGAATGATGGCGTATAATTATTAAACCTCTTATCGATCAACATCTTTGAGTTTCAGAAAAAAATGATATCGAAGAATGAAACTCTATATTTGGCGATCAAACTATCTTTCCCTGTACTTTCTGCTATGTAAATACATGTATTCATCTTTATCCGCTGACTGTATATTATTATCTGCACAATCTAATTGCAAAGATCTGAAAAGTATAGGGCGTTTACCAACAGCACTGTTATTTGTATTAGTTAAGATTCTTTGTAGATATCATTGTACAACCCTGCTCTATCATAGTCTATCATGAACAATTATAGCCAAGAAACACTGCGTATCGAGGAGAATGATGGTACATTAACAGAGTTGGGGATATGCAACAGAGGTAACGTATTGCGTCATATTGGAAGATATTTTACCTCGAGTGATGGAGATGATTATTCTAGACTTGGCAATTGCATTGGGAGGAATACTCATTTGAAAACATTATATGTCGAACTTGAAGATATTAAATTATCTGCAACAGATAGAGGGCTCTTTAGAGGTATCAAACTAAACTCTTCTTTTCAAGAGTTGAAGATCAATGGCTACTCGGAAAACTACTACCCTGTTCGTAACCCGATTGGGGAGGTAGGATGTGAACTATTGAAGACATTTCAAAACATCAGTCATCTTATTGCTCTTCATATCTGGTGCTGTGATATCAGTAATGCTGAAGAGAGTATCACCACAATGTTGAGAAGCTGTATAAATCTCAAAATGATTAGTCTTACTAACAATGGCATAACTGATGAACTATTGTTACCGATGGTCGAAGCAATTAGAGGACATAATTCATTACAAGATCTCCATCTATGGAAAAATATGATCGGTAATGCTGGGTGTGATGCACTGGCTACATTACTTAAAAATCCAAACTCCAATCTACGTCGTCTTGATCTCAGCACCAATCAGATCGGTATTTTAGGAGCAAATACATTGGCCGACAGTTTAACTAACAATACCAAATTGAAGAGACTCTACCTTGAATCAAATCAAATCGACCAAAGTATACTAGAAAATTCTTTCTCCAGAGTATTATGTGACAAATCAAGTCTCAATGCTACATACTCATCAAATCATACACTTTCAAATAAAAAATTATATGGTGGTTTTGAAGAAGAAGGAAGGATGGGAATACAGCTTGCGTCCCTACTAAAACTGAATATGGGCACCAACAAGAAGTATGTTGCAATCAAGAAGATATTACGTTATCATCCAAACATTGATATAGAGCCGTTGTTTGAATGGGGCTCTGGAGATGATCGGAATCTAATTGCTTTACCTTATGTTGTTGCATGGTTTAATAGAGCAGGGGAAGCGGTCGAACATGACGAGGAGAGTGTTGTAAGTGATGATGGTTCAGATTCAGATCATAGTTCTTCTAGTTCAGAGGAAGAGGCCAATTATGATTACCAAGTTGAGGAGAGAAAGCTAACAGCAGTTTACGAGTTTGCTCTGGCCATGCCACTACTTTTTATCCCCAATTCTAACAAGAAGAGAAAGAGCCCATGAAACAAACGGCAAAGGAGGAATAGGGAAATTATGTGTATAGAAATCATGTTATTCTAACAAATATTCTATCATTAACGAACGATGGCTAATCAAGCCAGCGAGATGCCCCTACAATCAAGTGGAATCACCTGATTGTTAGTATCCAGTAACTAGAGTGCTGATTAAGCTACCAACAGCAATCCTAGCTCCTATCTAAAACCTCCTAAGACCTAGTAGTCCCACCTCTCCTTTTCATCACACCTTGACAGACCGTCTATGTTGAGGTGACCCCATCCCAGCCATCATTTCAGCGGCAGATGTATCATTGCCTCCAGGCATAAATCCCTTGGCACGTTTACTCAACGATGTAGTATCGGAGTCGGCGGCAGCGATATCTCCCAAGGACTTGGTCTGTGCCTTCTTCCGTGCTGTAGTTCTTGGTGTGGCATGTGTATTAGCATCTAATATCTGTGACGTGACGGCCACGGCAACCTTGTGTGAGTGTGTTAGCATTCCACTTCCTTCATCTTGGGTTGATCCAAAGTTACTAATGCGTTTGGCAAAGTGTCGTGCTCTATCCGATGCTTGGGGGTCAAAGCCTGACTCGACTGCCTCATGATCAGCGGCACCAGCCGCTAAACTCAAATCACGTGCCCAACTTGTATACTGCATAGAAACATTCCGTAACTTATTCGGATCCTTCGTACGACTAGCTCGTTGTCGTTTCTGTTCTTCCATTACCATACGTATAGCCAACAGTACCGATTGTTGTCGGGCTCGACCTTCCGATGATGATGCGATATGTTCTAAGCCACGTCGTGAATGTCCAAATTTACACCACCATTTATTCGGATTATCCCCTTCGCCATCTGAATCTGTATCTTCCTTGACATATCTTGATAATGACTTGTTATACTCAATTTCACTCTTTTCTAATTCACTCTGACTTGATTTTGATGAATCACTATTGGATCTTTCCAACTTTGTTTCACCTTCGGATTGTGTTCCCGGAGTACCCTGTAACTTTCGTGGACTACCATTACCACTATTATTACCACGTTTAGCACCAGCCTTACCCCAAGCATTCGAACTAGCCAACCAAATTTCACTACCACCACATTCCATAGCCTTACTTATTATTCGTCCTGTCTTTTTAAATTCATCATAATCACTACGTTGCCACCATACTTGTGCCTTTTGGTGTAATGGTATATCTTTACGGGAGGGGATTGTTAGGACACGTGCCATTGGATTAAAGTTTATTGATTTTGAAAGATTAGTATTGTTGTTGTTGATTGGATCACCAGTCATTGAATGGACGGGAGATTTCTTTGGTTCATATGTTGGTAGGAAGTGACGCTTGCCGTCACTTGATACTTCCTTCTTTGTTGTCGTCTTTGGCTTATTAGAATTGGCATTAAGGAGTGAGATGGAACATCGTCGTACCTTTAGTATACTCTTGAATTGTGGAAGTTCTTCCTTCTCTGCCTCCTCGGCAAGTTGTTCAGCAGTGGTGCTAGATGTGGGGGTATTTAAATCAGGAACCTTGGGAAAGTTCGTAGGCAAGACAGGAGGGGTGTTATCACCCTCTTCTTGTTTCTTCTCATCTTCTATAATACTTTCTCCTACTAATCCTCCCCCTACTCCTGCAGCTGTCAAATCTTCCGCAGAAGATGTCGATGTTGAATCATGTGCTGTAGATGTTGAATCTACCGACATCATATGTGGTATAGTTGCCTTGGGTGGTGACATGCTTTTAGCAAATGATACTTCTCTCCCTAGTGTGGGTGGTTTATTTGGTGGTTTACTTGATGGAGTTGACTGCTTCATTGGAATCTTTGGACTGCTTGGTGAAGTAGTTGTTGGTAGCGTAGACAATCCAGCAGCCGCAGCAGACTGCGCTGCTGCCTCCTCATTCATAGCATGCTGACGTGCCTCTTCCTTATCCAATTCTGCCTCTTTCAAAGACGATGGAAGAGATATAGAACCATCCGACGAAGATCTACTTGGTTGAGTATCAATTATCTTCTTTTGCTCATTTTGCTTCGGTGTACCAATCCATGGAAAGAGACATGATAACAAGTTACTCCCTGGACTACCCTCTCTTCCACCTACTTTCTTATTATTACTATCCCTCAAACTATTCTTATAATCATCATACCTGTACCCATATCCTCCGCCATACGAGCTATCAGCTACCTCATTATAATAGTCAGTATATCCCTCATATTGAAAGTTTGAATAATTATTCTTCGAATAGGAATCTAATGATCGTGAATTTGTCGATGATACATTCTTCTTCTTCTTCTGTTGTTGGTTAGTATTGTTGGTGTTGAAGGAAGTATTGTTGGAGGAGGTAGCAGCGACTGTGGGAAGAGAGGACAAGCCAGCCGATGGTGACGTGGGTATACCATTACCATTAATAAGTAGTCCATCTATAGAGTTTGTCATACCAGCAACAGCAGGTGAAGTTAAGGGTGTATCATTCAATGGCTCCTTGAAACTTTCCACTCGTTTTAATGTACCGCCTTCATTGTTACTATTATTATCTAACAAATCGGGTGGTGGTTCATTTAACAATGATGAGAAATCATTCTTCTTACCACTGTTGAATGATCCTGATAGCTGTTGCTCATTATTGTTATCATCGTGTACTAATGCTTGGAGATCTAGTATTGAATCTCGTGTTATACCTCCCAAACCCATTGTTATTATTATTTGATTGTTATTCTATTGCAATGTGAAAACTGTATGAAGATGTTATTTTATTGCAGTGAATCTTTATATATCTAATATTTGGATAGATTGCAAAGGAAGATTACGATAGGCCTAAAGCTGATAACTATTGAACCGATGATACAATTTGATTCTGATCGAGGAACAACTTCAATTTGCAATTTTACTTTCTCATAAGATGTGCACAACTATTTTTTCTACCTATATCGCGCCGCCGACTCAGATCAAACTTTATCCGTCAATGATGCGAGGAAGCTATTGTCTACTTTCGGCCGCCACGAGGATGGATTATGGTTTACTACACTACCAAAGTTAGGCAGCGAGGAACAATGCTTTGTTGCGTTGGAAGTTGGATGGCATCTGTTTTTGTTGATTAAATTATCTGGGGGTACTTTATAAGCGGTACGACAAATTTAACACCACTGGTGTCTTTTGACATGTTCCATCCACCTTTGCCGACTTTCCATCCACCGACCCTTTGTTTTGCAATTAGCAATATATTGCAGAAGATTGCAGTGATCAAAGCTGTAGAAAAAAGTACCAGCAAAGCCGCAAACTCTTTGACTGAAAGTATATAAAGGACAAATGACTGGATACTCGACGGCAACACTAATCATTTGTGGTGTATTAGCTTGCCTCCGATTGACACAACTATCATTGAATAGAGATGATGATATTATACTTAGCAGTACTGATGAAGACTTTTGGGCATCATGGCATACGGCGGCTGCTCACTCGTCTTCAATCATCGATGTTGACAAGATACCAATTGCAAGTTGTACACGAGATGTGTTCTTTCCACTTCACAAAGTATCACATGATAATAGACACGATGACGACTGCCTTGGTATGCTGATACGAGATGATATTATAATTACAAGCAAAGAGTGTTCAAAGTACAACCACACCTTCACATTTCCCGGATTGGGTATTCTCGAGGCGATGCCACATACATCTCTCAATCCAAAGACGAGCATCTCGACTCTTGGCTTCTTAGAAACGACTGCGCCATACCATTACTATTCTATCTATCATCCTATTAGAAGAATGAGAATGTTTCTGGGTAAAATATCTGATAAGGATATAGTTATAGAATGTGACGAGGAGAATAGGCCGATTGCTCATAACTTTCCAATTGCAAATAATGAGCTAGTGCCATTACATGAGCTTGAGGGGATACTACCAAACGATATACTCTGGGATGATGATATACTACACACTGCAATGTCATCAAAACAAACTAACAACAATACTACATCTCGATGGTGGCAACGAGTGGTATCAATAGAAGAGGAAGAGAATACATTTGCACAGCTCCTAAAACAATACAGAGGACCGACGGGTAGTCTCTCGATTTCACATATATGTGAAGTTATTGACCCTCGTGGTCATCGGAGTAACTGCTGTAAAAAGTATCAAGATATGTGGAAGAATGAAGTACCATTTAGTGGACAGCACTTCTTTGAATGGCTTGATTATGGAGCTGGTAGACAGGCGTTGCAACAAAAGCAGAGAATACAAAAAAAGCACAAGCGAGGAAGAAACAATAACAAATGTAGCAGTACGTCGTGTCAAATATCATGCTTTGATGAAAGAACTCATCATTATATGAATGAAAAGGAGGTATCACAACATGAGATCTATATTACTCAATCACAAGATGGTCGAGATCTTATTGCAAGATACAAGCATAACGATGAATTGGTACCGGAGAGCGGCAATAGACTTCATACATATGTTTGGGATATCAATAAAGTGTTTTATGTAGCACCCAACAATATCAAGCATTTGTCATTACTATCAGGGCAGCCTGTATTAAGCGGCGGTACACTTACTATTGGCAAGAAGGGACGCTTGTGGGGTATAAACTACTCAAGTGGTCATTATAAGCCAGATATTCGAGCAGCTGCGATGATGTATCAAGATTTCAAAGACAAGGGATACAATACCTCAGCTTTATATTGGATTGGATGGGCCGGGAGGGAACGGGCAGGAAAAGAACCGTGGTCGACAAAGAACTGCAGAGACACAGATTGGGAAGGTATAGATATCTCTGGCTTCAATCCAAATGTATTGAATCAATCATGTAATGAACTTACTGTTAGTAGTACTTGGATACTGAAAAATGGTGATTGGGCTCCAATGCTAAGTGATATATAGTAGTAAAGCTTCTTTATCTTACTCCATTTCGTATACCTACATACTAATCCTCTTCTTCAAATTTGGGGATAAAAAGAAGTGGCATGGCCAAAGCAAACTCGTATATTGCTGTTAGCTTTTCCTCCTCGACTTGGTAATCATAATCATCCCTCACATTATAGTAATAGTCTAAATCTGAATTATAACCACTCTCAATGACATGTTCGACAGCTTCGTCTGCCCTATTAAACCAAGAAACAACATAAGGCAAAGACAATAGATTCTGTTCATCTTTAGATCCCCATTCAAAAAGCTGTTCCATTTCAATGTTTGGATGATAACGCAATATCTTCTTGATTGCAACATACTTCTTGTTGGTGCCCATATTCAGTTTCAGTAAGGATAAAAGTTGATTTCCCATGTGGAAATTTGGTAGAGGTAACTTTGTCAGTGTATGATTTGATGAGTATGTAGCATTGATACTGGTTGTATTACACAATACTCCAAAGAAGGCATCCTCTACTATGTGTTGATTATGCATGTGATTACCGCCGATGACGAGCTCCTTCAATTTGTTATTGCTGGCCAAACTGTTTGCAATGGCAATTACCCCCTCATTGTTGATATGATTGTAGTTGAGATGAAGAGTAACAAGATTGCAACTTGAATCTTGAAGTAAGGTAGCCAGTGCACCACACCCGACGTTACCAATTCTATTGTGATCCAATCTGAGGTCCTCCAACGATTGGTGCCCTTTCACTGATTCAACCATTTGCATTAGCTGCTCATCCGCCATATTGGTGTGATTAATACGTATCCTTTTGAGATTTGTGCACCTACTCAATGTTGTATTGATGACGATACGTTCGTCAACGTCACGAACATCACAAGCCCATATATGAATAGAAGTAAGATGTCTGCTGTTCTCCTGAAATGTCTCCAATAGTTCACATCCAACAAAACCGATTGGGTTGTGGTTTGTTATTGTTGTAGAGTAACCACTAATCTTTAACTCTTCGATAGAAGAGTTTTGTCTGATACCTTCAAAGAATCCGCTATCCGTGATAGACAGTCTAATACCTTCAAGTTCAAAATATAATGTTTTCAAATGAGTATTGTTCTTGATGCAATTACCAAGTGTAGAATAATCATCTCCATCTCTCGATGTAAAATATCTTCCAATATCACGTGATAGGACGCTACCTCTGTTGCATATCCCCAACTCAATCACTGAATCAGCATTCCGCTCAATCTTACGCAGTGTTTCTTGGCTATAATCGTCCATAACTTATAATAACATGAGAGTAAGAATAGTATTGGGGAGAGAGGTGTCAGCTGTTGGTAGATATGTACAAGTTGATTGAATATTCTGGGAAGATGCACCTTGAGTTTATTTTTTAATACCTCAACTAATATATAAACCACGTTACTAGCAGAATTGTTAAAAAACGGTTGTGAACTATTGACTACACTACACTGGCACTGATTCCAAATCTACATAAAGGCAAACAAATTACTGCAATAAATACCTATCGTAGCAATAATATAATAATCAATTAAAGTTTTCATGTCAATTAGAAACCTCTGTTTGGTAAGGTTAATTACACCACCAATTGAAAGAGTAACAACTGAAGCGTGAGGAGCGTAGACATAATCAATAAGATACTATCACAAACAATTCCCTATCATATGAATATAATAGCACAAACAATACTCTCCTTCACATCTACAATGCACTGGTGACTGGTATCCTCTCTTTTTACTTTTTTGGACTTGATTTTAGGCAGTGATGCTGTTTGAAGTGATAATAGTCGGCGGCATCTATTGAACAAACATATTGATTCGATTATTGCAATACTGAGTGTAGGTTGGGGCGCAGTGTCGAGCTTTTGTACAGGATACCAACGTAATAGTAAAAGTTACCAACGACCAACATTGTTGCAACTTGCAACTAATCATTATAAAACCATGGCAAAGGGTAGTAAAGCCTTCCTAAAGAAGTCACTGTACATCCTATTCATCTTTATAATAGGTGTAATAAACTTTCTCAATTCACAACGCGTCATCAAACCAGCCAAAATAGAATTAAACCTGGCATTAGTACAAAATTATCAATTAAATGCACCACCCACTAAAATTGTTGTATTAGGACAACTCAACTCAGGCAATGTATATACACACAATATACTACAGAATGCATTTGATAATATACAAATATCATTACATGAACATATCTATCGTAATGATTTCTTAAATACAACGGAAATATACGATATATCAAGTAGAACTGATATATTATGGATAATAACAATGAAATCACCATGTGATTGGGCTGATTCGGTCATGTTATCACAGAAGGATTCATGTAATAAGAAGTTGCTGAGTGGTGAACAATGTGATATGTATGAATTTGCATCTGATGTTGATTATTATCGTATACCATGGTATGACTGGCCTAGCAACAAGAACAGTACACAACAAGAAGAAACTGCCAACATTATCAAAAGTAAACCATATCAAGATTCTAAGTATGATGATATATTCGATGCACGACAACGTAAACTATTATTATTCAAACAAATTATGGAAACAGTACCCCGTCATGTTAAGATTGTACGTCTATCTGAATTTCAACTCAATCCAGATATATTTGTTAAAGATTTAGTTAAGGAATATCAATTCACTTTGAAGAAGAAGTATGTACCACCTCCGTCAATACAGAATATGTTGTTCACATGTATGAGTTATTCAAAGTGGATTGAGGCACAACAACGTATTGATTGGACATTGGAAGGATACTTTGGTCATAATCATTTAGATTGTCATTTATGCCGCGGTGTCGTGGATGATGATCAATCAACGAATGACGAGGATGAAGATGATTTCTTTTCAGAAAGTGATAGTACACCTTCTAATGTATGGGGTGAATCTACCACCACTACTATACCATCCAACATCTATATACTCGGCGAGAGGAATAGCGGAACGACATTTGTATCCAACACATTAGCAGAAGCATTTGAAGTTCCAAATACAATGGGTAGTAATCTCGAGAAGTTCAGTTCAGACATACCAGTTTTACTCCATAAGCATATGTTCCGACACGATTTGTTAACTAATAAAGAATTGGCAGAGATCAAAGCACGAGATGATATCCTGTGGGTCATGGTAGTGAGATCGCCATGTGATTGGGGCGAAGGAATGTTCCGTAAACCATACCATTTATGCCCACCAAAGAATCCAGAGAAGTGTGGTCCGTCGTCTGATCCAAATGATAAGATATGGTTGAATCAGAATTCAGTAGCTGGTAAATCATTATTAGAATTTTGGACAGAGATGAAATGGAACGATTGGGCGGAAAGTGTACCATTCTTGCGAGATAATGGAGAAAATGAGTGGAAGAAGAAGAAGGGCAAGAAGAATGTTGAAACCAAAGAGATTTCGATATCAAAAGTGAGTGCAAATTATACTTATCCAAACGTGTTCAGTTTACGTCGGCATAAGCTTGAGATTATGGAACAGATTATGGAAGTCATGCCGCGGAATGTCAAGCTTGTAAGATTGAATGAACTAGAGAGAAGTCCTGAGCTCTTCATACAAGGTTTAGTGAAGGAGTTTAGCCTAACAGTGAAAGATGGATATACCCCTCAACCAAAATCAGCAGTAGCACACGGAACTACTTGTCTAACAAAAGAGGAATGGGAGGCTGCACAACGAAGTATCGATTGGAATATGGAAGCAGAATTTGGCTACGGCCCATCTGAGTGTCGAATGTGTTATGGGTACGATCGCTCCACAAGACTATACACCAGAGTCATGAATGGAAAGAAGAATAAGAAGCTCATAAATGAGCAAGCAGGTAAGGGTAAACGGGGGAACAAGAGAGGCAAGGCTGCCGAAGCATTGGCCAAATCTGATAAAGAGGAAGAGTTCAAGGGTGAAGATGCAGACTCCGATAGTGAAAAGAGTGAGACAGTGCCACAGCAGAAGGTAGCATCAGATCTTAATGATGCTATCATGGCAGCAGATAGAGAAGTAGAAGAAGATAGTGTAGACGTTAGTGGTACAAATGAGTCTGAAGAATATTCAAAGATTTGGCATGTAATGTGGGGCAGACCGGATGAATCAATCGACAGAAAGGCATATGGTGGCAAGATCCGTACATTCGAGCCAGATTCATTCACTGGCTGCTGTGATAAGATGATAGAGCTTGCTTTGAAATCATACATCGCCAAACTTCCTAGCAATTATGAGATATGGTTCTGGAATATTGGAGGTGGATCAAATTGGAGTACTAGCTATCTTGAACACATCGGCCTCCAAAACAAGGTAAAACCAATGTCGTTTGATATTGAGAAGGAAGTAGGAGGCGATACAGTACTTGCTGCCGCATATGCCTCCTTACCAGAAGTAGTACCTCGTGGTGATCTTATACGGTATATCATAATGAGTAACTATGGCGGTAGTTATGTCGATGTAGATGGAGTATTGGTGAAGCCTTTACCATATGCTGGGATGCCAATGATAAATTTGAGCCCTGCTAAGACTGCAGCAGACAAACCTGATCATATGACATGTACTGGTGAAGGTTTCACTCAAGATCCAAAGACTTGTATTCTGTCAAACAATCTCTTTGTTGGATTTCCAAAGAACCACAAACTGTTCGAGATTATTCTTGATACAGTCAAGTCAAATGTAGATGAGAAGGGCATACTATCATGTAAACTGGGTAGAATATTCTGTTTAGGACCAAACTTCATCACAAGTGCATTGTCAAACAGTGGTATAAGAAACATTTCTAGTTTGGGTGTATCGACCGGGGAATACTTGAGAAATGGCAGTGCTTATAAAAGCAACGAGTATACCTTTATAGCTCACATTGGGCTGAACATGGGGAATCCAAAGTTTGTAGGCGATGGTTTTTGTGATGCCAACAAGATGGTATCAGAGCTGTGTCAATTATACATACAAACCACAGAGTAAAAGAGGTAGAAAAACACAGTCTAAACGATATCGTATGGAGAAGACAGCCGAGTTTAACTGTTACTTATATTGTTGGAATTGCTCCTCATCCATCTGTCTACTGAAGACTCTATGAATAACTTTCTTAATAAACTCTTTAAGTAATAGAATCAATCGGAATATAGCCACGAATATCCGTCTTGTAACCTCGTATGCGAAGTCACATGAATTGGCTAGTGGAGCAACAAAAGCTCCTGTACCATCCACTACCATCTGTCCAAGCGGTGATAAGTATAACGATTGATATCGTTGTCCTTCCCAAAGCAATGCCTCCAAGTATGTAGGATTTAATAATCCATGATCAGTCATTGGATCACCAGTTCTTGATGCTAAGAATATAATCTCCTGCTCTAAGCCTCCACCAAATGCAAAGCCACTTTTAAGTGCCTTAACTGCACTTGGTACTACATTCAGTATTGGATCATTCACTCCATAATAATTTATGCATCTTGCAAAGTATGGAAATTCCGATGTGCATATCGTAGCTGCACCTCCGAAGGATATAATTTCAATACGCTTACATTCCTCAATGTTTAATCGTTTAGCTGCCAACCATGTTATTACTGATCCTTGAGAGTGTGCTATATGTATAACCCGGCCAGACTTGCCAACTTCTTTTAATGCCGATCGTAAATGTATAACTAGATTGTCTACCTCGGGTGTTATTCTTCCCATTTGATGTGTACTTGCTTGTAAACCATCTTTGAAGAAACCAATATAATCTGATTCGGATGTCATGGAACTTGGATTATGACAGTAATCGACTGGGACATTACCAAATGCTGTAGAGATGACAAATGTTGGATCTGTCATGTGTTCTGGACGGTGTGCTATTCCGTTTACCCATGTTAACTTTGTTTTACGGGGGAATAACTTTCGTTTTATACTCTTTGCTTCTGCTACTGATATTGATGTTGATACTAATTGTTGCAATGGTATTGCAGTGAAGAGAAGGAAGGTCATGGTTGCTATCATCAGTAGATGTATCCATTGTGTGTACTTCATTGATATCAAATTTCTTTTCATTATTGATCTATCCACTAGTATATTAGCCAGTCTATGATAATATGTCTCTTTTCATTATTTGGTAAAAAGCTCGATATTGCACCCCACTCTCGACTTACCTACCTACTATTCGATAGAATGTTGTTAGTTGTCTCGCTCCTCACAAAATAAATATTAAATATCGTATCTAACTCAATCAAAAAAAGTAACAAAGAGTTAGGATACCGTGATGTTTAATAGAACTATTGACTCTAGCATATGTTTGCTTCGGTTGGCATGTATATCACAGTAAAAACACATTGATGAAGGACATCTTGTTGCTTGTAGTGGCGTTAGCCTACTGATCTACTACGAACACTTCAATTGGTAGTGATCCGTGAGGGTATCCTACCCCCTCAAATAGAAGTCGGCGTGTATGAATCAATAGGGTTCATGTTCAATATAATAAAAGATCCACCAGATTTAGGCACGCTTCTAAGCTTTTTTGTTAGCGATTAGGCACCGTCTGTCCGTCTCCAGGCACGATTTTACTGCCTAAAACCAAAATACGCTGAGATACCCTCTCGCAAAAAATAG
>Ga0214479_100393_pt1 | contig 26676 bp, 21 predicted proteins | sample M1_20Mar14CPVII9_5_FD_165054 | JGI IMG/M metagenome (GOLD analysis project Ga0214479, IMG submission 165054) | Marine eukaryotic communities from Monterey Bay, California, United States - M1_20Mar14CPVII9sort6BwellE14 | ecosystem: Environmental > Aquatic > Marine > Unclassified | place: USA...
ACTGGTAGAGTTCATGCGCATACACGGCTTTGGATCAAGGATTATTGCGGAAGGGATTATGTTTGGAGACTCCGATAGATTTGCAGATATGAAGATTGATATGTTTGGACAGATGTCAAACATGAATTATGTGGGACCATCGTTTACTTGTCCCAAAGATGTACTAGATGAATTTGAGATTGGTAAGAACTAGAATGACAGGGGAGTGACAACAACAGTGCCATTCTGATCATCCCAACTAGATACGGACACCCGTTTATTGTTTAAGTGAAGATACCTAATGAGATACCTATGTGAAGATACCTTGAAGAAGATCCTACAGTTGAATCGCTGTTTATTAAAGAGAAACGTACATCTCTCATAGTATGGATAATTAGTAAAGAACCAAGTACTCTGTAAAGAATACACGTATATCATCTAGGGATATACACCGTAGTGGAGATAAGCCGCAAGCGCTGCGCATTATGCCGGATAACGAACGATAAATCCACTGTCGTTGACAGCAGGTACCAGATAATCTATCCCTTGATCATTGATTTCATTATTTTCAAGGTTTAGAGTTTGTAACTGTGTAGCTGAGCATTTTAAAAAGGTTGACAATGTCGTACATCCTTTGTTACTGAGATGATTCCCCATCAATCCAAGATTCTCTAGATGAGGATGCATACTTAATGCTGTAATAATATCTACCATTCCCTCATCGGAGATATTATTGTCTATTAGTGACACTTTCCGTAATGATTTGTTTTTATTACTTCCAATTGCCAAAGCTAACGAACGCCATCCATCATCTCCCAAGTTGTTGCATTCCTTTATCCTGAGTTCGAAAAGGATAGAACTATTTTCGAAGAAAGGAACCAGCATATTAAATATCTTGCCACCCAATTGATCCATACTTCTAAAATTCAATGTGTGAATTGATCTGTTGCGGTTTAATCCTCTGATGAATGGCTCGAGTACTTCTGTAACACTTGCACCAGAAGTAGGCGTGAAAGTCGTTGTATCGCCATAATCCAACTGTGCCGTCGCATAGGGCATGAGTTGGGTATGAGTACTTTTTTCTATGATGCAAGGGCAATTATTTGGCGGTATAAAATTATTCCAATCTAATACCGGGATTGTGATGTACATCTAATATACTTGACTTCTCTAACCTGTATTGTCATCCCTAATACCACGGTAACAGATATAAATCAGATCACTAATAATTTGGTACTAATAACAATGAATACTATTCAATATGAAGCCCTGGCTGGTAGCATAAAGGTAGAAGATATTACAACCAATGATAATAATAGAAATACTCTTCGTCACATACAAAGAAACAAGTCACACGTCTTAGAACCTGATCCTAGTGAGGGCATATGCAATCCGAAGATCTCAATTCTTTGACTATTTGTGATTTGGTGGAAGATAACTTTGAGGAAACTTGCTTTACACCCGAGAAGGGTGTACATGATATGGGATGGTTGGGATATTTCGTCGGTAGAAACATTCATCTGAAAAATCTACATATTTTTGAGGTTACACCACCTTCCGGGGCAAGTGTTACGGAAGTACTAGACGCATTTTTCCGGGGAGTGAACCACAATAAATCAATTACCTATTTTGATATTCGTGAAGTGGATCTATCCGGTAGTAATATATTCAATACATTGGGAACATTCTTCAAAAATAATGATAAACTTGTTCATATCAATATATACGATTGTAATGTTGGAGTTGAGGGAAGTCGTGCATTAGCTATGGCACTTGGTAGTTGCAAAAACAGTTCATTGAAAAAGGTATCGCTAGGTCGCAATAGAATTGAGGATGAGGGATTGGTTGATATTATTACTGCATTGAGTATGCATCCACACCTGACGGATCTTCATTTGGATGGAAATCTCCTCCGTCAAAATGGTTGTACGGCATTATCAACTTTACTGCAACACTCATCTACCAAGTTACAAACTCTCGGTCTGAACAATGTTGAATTAGATGACGAGGGAATAGAAACTTTGGTTCCTGCTTTGAAGAAATGCAACCACTTAGAAACATTGTGGATTGAAAGAAATTACAGCATTACTACTAGAGGATGGCAGCGTCTTTCAACCATACTAGAAGTTCCTAACTCAAAGTTGGAATTATTCTGTATCAAAGGAAATGATATGGTCATCAAGCAGGCACAGCTTTTGCAAATGCTTTGGTTAACAACAGCACATGTAGACTTCTACTTTTCCGTTATGATTCAACAATTCTTCACACAATGGAATTGCAAGCCTTCTCCAAACTTCTCTGTGACACATCATCGATTGAAGCAACCTACTTATCGAATCACACCCTCCATCGTATAAGCACAGAAAGGTACCCCTGCGGTGCCCCCTTGGGCCTGGAACAGTTGACTATAAACCGAAGCCAAAGCTATGATAATGACAAGAAAATCATTGCTAAGGTCAAGATACTTGAACACCATGATAATTTTGATATGACGCCGTTCTTCGAATGGGAGTTTAAAGTCTTGCCCCTTATGATTGGTTGGTTAGAGAGAGCATCTATTATTAGAATGCCCAGAAGCATACCCATGGCACTAACGGATGAAGGCGTAGAACCCAATATCGGTCCAAGGAAGTTATCATACCAATGATAATAATAGAAATACTCTTCGTCACATACAAAGAAACAAGTCACACGTCTTAGAACCTGATCCTAGTGAGGGCATATGCAATCCGATAGATCTCAATTCTTTGACTATTTGTGATTTGGTGGAAGATAACTTTGAGGAAACTTGCTTTACACCCGAGAAGGGTGTACATGATATGGGATGGTTGGGATATTTCGTCGGTAGAAACATTCATCTGAAAAATCTACATATTTTTGAGGTTACACCACCTTCCGGGGCAAGTGTTACGGAAGTACTAGACGCATTTTTCCGGGGAGTGAACCACAATAAATCAATTACCTATTTTGATATTCGTGAAGTGGATCTATCCGGTAGTAATATATTCAATACATTGGGAACATTCTTCAAAAATAATGATAAACTTGTTCATATCAATATATACGATTGTAATGTTGGAGTTGAGGGAAGTCGTGCATTAGCTATGGCACTTGGTAGTTGCAAAAACAGTTCATTGAAAAAGGTATCGCTAGGTCGCAATAGAATTGAGGATGAGGGATTGGTTGATATTATTACTGCATTGAGTATGCATCCACACCTGACGGATCTTCATTTGGATGGAAATCTCCTCCGTCAAAATGGTTGTACGGCATTATCAACTTTACTGCAACACTCATCTACCAAGTTACAAACTCTCGGTCTGAACAATGTTGAATTAGATGACGAGGGAATAGAAACTTTGGTTCCTGCTTTGAAGAAATGCAACCACTTAGAAACATTGTGGATTGAAAGAAATTACAGCATTACTACTAGAGGATGGCAGCGTCTTTCAACCATACTAGAAGTTCCTAACTCAAAGTTGGAATTATTCTGTATCAAAGGAAATGATATGGTCATCAAGCAGGCACAGCTTTTGCAAATGCTTTGGTTAACAACAGCACATGTAGACTTCTACTTTTCCGTTATGATTCAACAATTCTTCACACAATGGAATTGCAAGCCTTCTCCAAACTTCTCTGTGACACATCATCGATTGAAGCAACCTACTTATCGAATCACACCCTCCATCGTATAAGCACAGAAAGGTACCCCTGCGGTGCCCCCTTGGGCCTGGAACAGTTGACTATAAACCGAAGCCAAAGCTATGATAATGACAAGAAAATCATTGCTAAGGTCAAGATACTTGAACACCATGATAATTTTGATATGACGCCGTTCTTCGAATGGGAGTTTAAAGTCTTGCCCCTTATGATTGGTTGGTTAGAGAGAGCATCTATTATTAGAATGCCCAGAAGCATACCCATGGCACTAACGGATGAAGGCGTAGAACCCAATATCGGTCCAAGGAAGTTATCATGCATCTACCAATTCGTTCGGGGTATGCCAGATTTGTATGTGGAGACTCGACTTAGGCAGGAATTAGTGGAAATCAAGGCGGCACGATTACAAATGGAAGAGCGTGAGAGAGGCATTTTAGAACGGCTTGGACGTAAATAATGTCTAGTCGATGATGTGCCTATGTTATTGGGTAGTTTACAAAATAGTATGACCGTTGGGGAGAGGTGTTATATGGAGGGGGATATGTTTGTATGGGCGAAGAGTCCAATTGGAGTGGGATATGTTTGTGGGTGGATTTGGATGGAGTAGGGATAAGACTAAGGGAAGCGTAACTATCTTGCCGATTGTTCTAATTTACCCATTTGCAACCTACAAACTGTAATGGCATGGCCTTTGCAAAGTCATAGATTGCGGATAACTTCCGTTTCTCAATTTTGTATTCCTTCTTTCCACTAGGATCGCCCCCATAACCCTCATAATGAGCGATGACAGCCTCCCGTGCTTTTTCAAACCAAGCTAGTACGTACGGGAGTCCTTTCAACGTCCATTCACCTTCCACATCCCACCCAAAGAATGGTTCCATATCAATTTTGGGATGGTGCCGAAGGATCTTTCTAATTGCAACATGACTTTTGTTTGTCACTGTGTTCATTTTTATCAAGACCAAAAGTTCTCCTCCGGTATTAAGTTGTGGAAAAACTGTATGATTTGATGAGTATGTACTATTGATACTTGATGTGTTACATAGCAATCGTGATAGTGCATCCACGACAACAATCATATCCATCCGGTTGCGGTTAAAGAGGCTGAGCTCTCTTAGCCGATTGTTACCTTCTAACGCATTGATAATTGCAATTGCACCGTCACTACTGATATCATTATTTGCCAAACCAAGTACTTGTAAATTTGATTGTGGATTTGTAATAAGAGTAGAAAGGGTCTCACATCCAGCATCACCGATTGTATTTACTTCCAAATTTAGCAACTCTAATGAATGATTTCCCCTCAATGCATTAACCAATACTAATAGTTGCTCGTCATTTATATAACCACGGCGAAGGGATAATTTAGTGAGGTTTGTACAGCTCTGTAGGGTGGCAGCAAGGACATGCTCTGCCCTATTGTGTAGATTAATAGAGTCGATGGAAAGATCGATAAGATTGTTGCTACTTGTCTGATAGGATTTCAATATCTCATGGACTATCCCCCCATGATAATGGTTACACAAAAGTTGCACCGTGTTAATAGAATTGTTCTTTGTGAGGCCCTCAAAGAACTCTCTATGAGTAGCTTCTAATCCAAGTCCTACTCCCTCCATTGTATTAGTACTAACTACCAATTTTGTAAGGTGAGTATTTGTCCCTATACTATTTCCTAGCCTAGGAAATTCATCCTTCAAGTTAAATCTCCTGCAATCCTCTCCTATTGACAAACCCGTCAAGGTATTATCATTCTGTTCAATTCTCAATAAAGTTTCTTTGTAAAGAGTGGTCGTCGACACGGCTATTGGCATGATGATTGCTCTTGTGTTTTTATTAACTACCTTCTTCAACCTTACTCTGATATAATATCTCTAAACTAAGTACCGCTGATGTTATATGTAATAATTAAGATTACTGAAGTCTCTTCTTTATTGGTATCTATTAGACTAGACTATCCACCAAAGAGTCTCTTTGCAATAATATGCACTTACTCTATATTATTATGTTGTACTTCAATATTGTAATTAAGTCTTGGACGTGTCGCGGCTAATCCACTTATTCTCGATCTACTACTCGTACTGATGACACGATATATATACTAATGTGTTCACCTCTTATTTAGCACGAAGAATAGCATTAGTCCTTACTTATTAATTGTGGATCTAGAGATTTTTAGTCAAAAGAGGTCGTTGTATCGCCCAAATGATTTTTACTCACATTATTTGAGGCGAGATGTATGTACTATATGAGTAAGTGTTTTATTGAGAGCTATATTAGGGTATTAGATAAGAATATTGGTAAGTGACATGTGATGAAGAAGTGAGGTTTTATGTTATGTGTGCGGTTGAGGTTGTGAGATTTTGGTAGGAGTTGAGGTTGGGGGATACCGAGTTACTTTTGTTCACCTTATTTACAAAGGTGGGGCGATTGGCGTCAGTTATACTCATTGCCAATACCCCATTTTGTTTATTTGGCTTTTATACCGGGATTTTAATGTACATCTTATATACTTGATCTAATAATCTCCTCGCCTATCATACCACAACATCTCTCCTACTTTACTTAAACACCACAACATAATATGCATATAATTAATATAATTCTGGGTAGAAGGAATTAATAGCACAAAATCAATATGAATACTATTCAGATGTACGATGCACAGGTCGATACAATTACGATGGAAGATATTTCTAATGATCATAACAATAAAGTTATACTTCATCGTATAAAAAGAAATAGTAATCATGAAAATAATAAACTATACATCCAACATCAACGTGAAGAAGGTGAATATGTTCCTGCGGGTGCCTATGATATGGGATGGTTGGGATACTTTGTAGGTAAAAATGAACATTTAGAGCAATTGTACTTTGGTCCTTTTGCAAGTGTTGACATGGAAGTGATTCAGCCATTTCTTCGAGGAGTAAACAACAACAAATCAATTAACAAATTAAATTTTTATAATATGGATCTAATGGGTGGCAGGATATTCTCAATGATGGGCCAATTCTTCAAAAATAGCAATCTTGAGGAACTCAGTATTGAAAATTGTTCATTAGGGGTTGAGGGATCACGTCTACTTGCATTGGCTCTTAGTAGTTGTACAAACAATTCCTTGAGAGAACTGTCACTAATAACTGCCGATATCGCTGATGAGGGATTGGTAGATATCATTACAGCATTGAGTATGCATCCTAATATGCGGAGACTTGATTTTGATGGAAGCTGCTTAGAAACAAATGGCTGCAAAGCTTTAGCAACCCTATTGGAAAACTCAATTACCAGGTTACAAACTCTTGATCTTAGTAGTAGTGAATTGAATGACGAGGGCATAGATGCTTTGGTCCCTGCTTTGAAAAGTTGCAACCATCTAAAAAGTCTATCGCTTAGTGACAACACCTCTATTACCACCAGGGGATGGCAACAAGTTGCAAGTATATTGAAAGCTCCCAACTCAAACTTGAACAATCTTTATCTGACACGTAATAACATTGATGAAGAAGCCTTGACTGTATTTGCCAATGCTTTGATAAACAACCAAACATTTAAAACTATATCCCTTGGTTCTGGTACACCGATTTCTATAGAAGGAGAAGCGAGCCGAGCTTTTACCAAACTTCTTTGTGACACAACATCAGTCAACTTGACATACCTATCCAACCACACCTTAAAACATGTGTTAGAAGAGAGAACTGGAGTGACCTTATTAAAACCATTACTAATATTGAACCGTAGACGTGATAAGAAAGAAGTTGCAATGATCAAGATCCTAAAGCATCATAATGATTTTGATATGACGCCGTTCTTCGAATGGGAGTTCAAAGTCTTACCTCTAATGATTGGTTGGTTTGAGAGGGCATCGGCAATTGATATGTCAGGGGGCTTTGATACTAATATTGGACCAAGGAAGCTGTCGTCAATCTACCAGTTCGTCAGGGGTATGCCTCTAGATTATGTAGAAGTTCGTCTAAAGAAGGAATTGGAAGATATCAAGGCTGAGGAGATGAGAAAAGAGCAAGAATTGGCTATACTAGCAGAGCGAAAGAGAATCATAATAGATAGACTCGGACGGCGGTAGTAACTTGTTGTCTAGGGGGTTTTAGTGAGATGCGGCAGGATATGATTATGTGTTTAGTTTGGATGGATAGAATTGGGATAAGGCTAAGGAAACATATCCACATCTTATTTGGAGCTATTTTATCTAACTTACTAAATATATGCTCACTTATCGATCCCTCTTCCGCTTCTTGTCTACTTTGATACTAAAAGGAACTGCAAACTGTAATGGCATGGCCTTTGCAAATTTGTATATTGCTCTAACAACTTGCGGTTCTCGACATAGCATTCTTCTTCACTATCAGAATCATCAGGGTATCGATCCCTCATCCTTACAGCCTCCTGTGCTTTGTCAAACCAAGCTACTACATACGGCAATACTCCTTTTAAAGTCCACTCACCTTCCGCATCCCACCCAAAGAATTGTTCCATATCAAGTTTATGATACCGGAGTAGTTTCCTCATTGCAACATAACTTTTGTTTGCTTCCCTATTCAACTTTAGCAAGTAATTTAGATGATTAGGATTATCATGTTCCGGTAAAAATAACTGACTAAGTGTATGATTTGAAGAATAAGTTTGATTGATACTTGATGTGTTGCATAGTAATCGTGAGAATGCATCGCTAGCATTTATATCGATCGGGTTACGGGCAAGGATGAGCTCTCTCAGTTTATTGTTGTCGATGAAGGCTAAATTATTGGCAATAGTAATTGCACCTTTGTTCCCGATACCATTATCGGCCAACCTAAGTACTCGTAAATTTGTAAATAGAAGGTCGGAAAGTATCAAACAACCGGCATCCCCAATTCTATTTCCGCGCAATTCAAGCACCTCTAACGATGAATCGTTTCCCCTAATCGAATCAACCAATGCATGTAGTTGTTGCTCTTCATTACTTATGCCACTATTGGTAATGTTCAATTTCGTGAGGTTTACACAGCTTTGTAGGGTTGTAGCAAGGACATGCTCTCCCCCATTTTGTAGATTAATATCGTCGATGGAAAGATCGACAAGGTTATTGTTTCCAATTTTCCAGTAGGCTTTCAATATCTCATTAATTATCGGCCTACCAAGCGTATAGCGACCATTACACAAAAGTTTAATCTTTTTAATAGAATTGTTCTGCATGAGGCCTTGAAAGAATTCTCTATGTGTAACATCTAATTCAATTCCATGTCTTATAGTAACTTCTAAATTTGTAAGATGGGTATTTGTCCCAATACTATTGCCAAGTCTTGCAAAGCTGTCTCTTGAGTTGAACCTACCACCATGGCCATCTCTTAAATACATCCCCCTATCTCGAATCTATAAACAATGTCGTCAAGCTACTATCATTCTGTTCAATTCTCGATAGAGTTTCCTTGTAATGAGTAGTGTAATAATCAACAATGGGTATAGTATTTGACATGATATATGTTTACCCCCCTCTAACTAATACTTTAGGTGCCAATATAATAAGTACCCCCTGATGTTAAAAATAATAAATATAAGAATACGCTGAAGTCTCTCCTTTATTTGTATCGTTATAATCCCTCTAGACCCTATTTGCAATTATGTCTCTGTAATACTTTTGCACAAAGTGAATCTTGTGAAGAAGCTAATCTTGCGCCGCCAGTTGCTCTGCCTAGTATACGATCTACTACTGATAATTAGAATGATACTGCTTGTGTTTCCATAGCAACAATATATGACCTAATATGACACGATGTGCTGCTTCAGCTAAGAAGGATCGTTGAATCGCTCAAATGTATTCACACAACCAACAAATTACCGCCATCCATCTCTTTGCCGTCCTCTACTTCCTATTGAACCCTTATTAAGGCGCTAGAAGTGTGTTGTATAGTCTACTGAACAGTATTATAGGCTATTGAATATCGGTCGAAAAACGAAGTAGCTACAAACCCTAAGATACCGTTTTTACTGCAATCAACAATTACTTTACTAATATTGACGATTGATATCTCTATCATAAAGGAAAAGCATAGCCATAAGCATACACACAAACTATAACATAACCATGGCATCCAACAATTTACTAACAGCATTATCCAAAACAAATAATGTAATATCAACAGCACTCCATTCCACAATCACAACCCATAATACATCCTCAAAACAATACAATTCTAAAAAAGATAGTTTAGATTATCTATCTGTGAAGAATGGTATTATGATTAGTTATTTAATTGATTTAACTTTATTATTAAAGTATCGACTAGAAGCTAAGAAGAATAGCGGCAGTGCCAAAGCTAGTAGTAGTGAAGATACCAACAGTATAAGTGAAGATAAAAAGAAGGAAATACAACAACTACAAACACGTCTCTTAGAACAACGCACATTATTAACAAAGATACGTCCATTAGAAAAGAAATTACGATATCAAATTGATAAATTATTAGCATTAAGTACATTAGGTGCCGGTACATTTGCTGCACGTGATACTGAGGATGTTGAACGCAAGGGTGGTGGTGAGAAGAGTGGAGATGGTATGAAGGGAGGTGATGTAGAGGGAGGTTTAGAGGAAAGTGCTGATCCGTTATCATTCAAGCCTGATTTGCAGGGTATGATGAAGATGTTTGAGAATGTTGATGATGAGGAGGTGAGTTTTATGTTTTGCCGTGTGTGAGAGATATGTGTTTGTGAGTGTGAACATGATGTGCACATAGATATGTCTCCCGCTCATTACTGATCACATCTTATGTTCCTCCCCAACCCTCAGCAAAATGATAATGAGACCAACTCTGATGACGACGGCAGTGATGTTAGTGAAGATGAAGAAACATCATCCTACAAACCAAAGATTGCATTAGAAGAGGAAGACGATGACGATGATACCAACACAGAAGGTATCTACCAACCACCAAGACATCAAGCAGTACCATTCGAATTAGATAATGAACGTGCCTTACTTAAGGCAGAACGTCTCCTCCAAAAACAACGTGATCGATTATCCCGCTCTGAATTAACACAAGTTATCAAATCACAATTTACTGACGCACCCGAAGAGGAAGATGTACGAGGAGGTGCCTTATTAGGGAAACAATCCGAGGCATCACGAAAGTTAGCACAGCAGGATGCTGCTCAACAAGAATTAGAAGAAAGTCACATGATACGTTTCACGGTGGGTAAGAAGGAGAAGAAGTTACGTACTAAAATGAGAAGAGATGAATTGAGTAATTTAAATGTTATTAGTGGTGGATTTGGTACTGTCGGTGCTGGTATTGACGATGCATTTGGTAATGATAATGATGATAGTGGTGATGATATGTTGAGTGGAGTAAAGAGGAAGAAAAGTAGAAAGAGTAGTAGTGATCGGTATACTACTCCACAAGATGGCGGGGAAGGGTCATACAAGATGAAGGGAATGAGGAAGCGCAAGGTTGAGGTATTAAACGATGGTAGCAGCAGTAGTAAACGTGGTGGATCCGGGAAGAAGAAGAAGAAAGGTGCCACGAATACGTACCAAAAGAGTTTATATGGTGGGAGATAGAAGGGTCGAGTAAGTGGTTATGTGTAGCAACTGTGAGGAGAGGGAAGGGTCACCCTCTATAAAGTACCTTGGATTGATCAGGTTAAGATGAAGATAAGAAGCATGTGGAACCAAGTAAACAAATATCCTAGCCCTAATCATTGTAGTCTACATCTCGTATACTTAGTTTTGACTTAGTCATTTGTTCGCTTTCGCCATGTGAGCAGAGCCAACTGCTGTTAGAAACCAACATATAGTCGCCGCAATTGCAAGCTTACCATCAGTGGAAAGGTAGCACGTTGAATCAACCCTTTGATCTCCTTCAGATGTTAGAGCATTAGTTGTTTCATCTCTATCCCCTCCGTCTGTTGTCCATACAGAGCACAGATCACTCTTTAAGAATACTGAGTTTGAGTGGGGAGAAACGAGAAGAGGTTAAGAGATCAGACTTCGGAACAAAGAAGACACATCATATGAACACATGATATACACATATCGCACAGTACTTACAAAACTGAAGACCTTGAAACAGAGTCGCACCAAGGTAGATTGCACATGTTAAATACCACCTCTTCCTTTTCAGTTTGGTACAAGTCGATATCGAGAATAAGACAATCCCAATAAGCCCGAAGAGAGCAGAAAGGCTCCCAAATATTCTAGCAGCTTTCCAGTATGCATTTGGTTGAAACAAGTTGTCTGTGTAAGGCTGACAGTAATCCGATGAAACTAAGTTGGAAATGTTTTCAGATATGTTATCTGTGTCACAGCTTTCTCCATCAATACATTCGGCAAGGCTGTATGACCATAGCCCAGCCTTAAGACCGAAGCCATTATATGGTTCTCCATCGATAGGGTATATTACAGATGACCGATCAACATATCGACACCCTTGATTACTAATCAATGCCATAATAGTTGCAGCCACTGCTAACCCCACGAGAAGAAGAGGCTCCATACCATGAGGGAATGAGAAGGGAACAACCAAACGAACTTCTACATCATCTTCTTCTATTTCTTGATCAGGAATGTGCCAAGTATGCTCTTCGTGTACATCATCTAGGTTCAAAGTCCTGAGAATATCAACTAACGGAGGCATTGAGTGATCAGCTAACATCCTTCCCGACAGAATAACTTGATTGAACTCATATCTTGATGCCCAGTAAGGCACATACTTCCTTCCATCACCCATTGTATCTACAAGGTATATAATGTTCCCAGGGATGTAAAGCTTAACGGCAATAGCCCCACTCTGATTCTTCATGGCTCGTTCTTTTCGAAACTCTTGAACTTTTGTATAAAACTCAGTGTCGGGTTCAATTTGACTCTTTGGGCACATGACCTTTGCATTTCGAGATGCCAGATGTGATTCTGGACAAGGAGTACGAACATCATGAAATGCTTTACTTTTTGGTACCTTGACCCTTGCTACCACATCAAAGAACTCATCTCGAAGACTTTCGAGATTAGGCTGAGTCACCCTTGGTACCACATCTTCATGATGAACAATAGATGTTATCCACTCCTTACAATCTTCTGACAGAACGTCATCAAAGATACATCCTGGTGGTTCAAAGGCATAACATCGTAGCGATGGGAAGGATGGACAAAGCATGAGGGAAAGCACCTGTGCACATCCTCCTCCCAGACTATGCCCTGTCACAACAAGGTCGTAATCCTTGTACGGACTCATGCTCGAGTATAGATTCTTGAGTACTCCTTGCTTCTTAATGTCATTATATGTCCACTTGCAACGAGTTAAGACACCCTTGTGGACATGATGACCTTTCCCATCGAACCCACACAGCTCTCCAACCTTGTCCAAAGGTTGAGGTACATACTGTAAATCAGCTACCCAATCTGGAGTATAAGGAATGGAGAGATTAGTAACCATATACATCATGTCACACATGCGAATCAGTATTTGATGAACAGAACTACTTACCTTCCAACGAGTTAGTTCCTCTAATAACAATAACAACACTCTCCTCTTCATCGTCTACCAATATAGCATATGGCGTAGCCGCAATGCCATTATAAAAGTTGGCATAATGAATATGAGCATATGGTATATCCCACATGGCAAATGAATACTTATCAATCGGCCCAAACAAGTCAAAATCCCGAACAAAGTTGGTTGCATCAGTCGGTATTAAACTCTCAAGTGTCATGTGTACATGAAAGTAAATGTATTGGGCGTAGATTGAATAATGTGCGGCAGCACGGAGTGTCTCGACATCAGCTCCGTTGTCACTGGACAGAACATCCTTGGCAACCACAATACAATCTTTACCATCCTCATCTGTCTGTAATGTAAGGATTGATCGTCGTTTACGATATGATTGACTACCGAGTATTTCTCTCCGATTGGCTACCGGTGGAGTGGCATCCTTATCATGATCACTTATTTCCTTCACTTCCTCGATGATAGCCTGCTCATCTTTGCCTCTTGTTACCTTCACTTCCTCAATACCATCATTCTTATTAGTACTACTTTTCTTTTTATCGGATGCACGTTGATTGGTTGTACGTTGTAATTTGATAATGCCATTCATCCGCCTTTCGGCTTGTACCCGTGCTAATAACTTCCCACCCACATACATGTCCGATAATACCACGTCAACCCTGGATTCATTATTAGCAAACTCCATGAGGTTGGAAGCAAAGTCTTTCATTTCACCCTGATTCTTCAACTCTTGTCCACCCTGACTAGGAAAACACATACTTACACACTTTAATAATCCACCTAAACATTGTTCTAATCTTTCACCCTTGGCTTCTGTTTTATACATGTGTTTCTGTGTAATTTTGTTAGATCGAATCCATTTCATAATCTTATTAGCAACTATTGCAGGCCATACGAATAATTCCATAGCATATGTAACTAGTAGAGCGCAGAATAGGTTATACATGTGACCACTGTCGGGTGTTGTATCGTTAACTAATGGATAAGGCTCTCCGTTTTCATCGTAGCCACAGCCGTAGTTATCTTTACGCATTTGGGCTACACGAAGACATCCAACTATTAGTAGGCATATTGGAAAGAGATTGATGAAGAACATTTTAGCCCATATAAGTTTCCTGTTTTGTGTGTTCGGTGTGTAAAGGATATGGTTAGTCTCTAATCGACACATATCAAATCAAATCCCAATACGCACAGCACACACATAACACACAAACGTACCTCAAATAATCATCTCTACCATTAGGCATCGTAGGACTACCCAAACTAGCAGCACCCCAAATCATAAGTATCCACGCTACATCAATACCCATGAATATACATGCCAATATAATAAATACATTACTAAATAAATCTCGAGTAATTTCATAATTTGTATATTCATCAACAGTTAATACTAGGAAATCATTGGAATCATTGTGTAATTCGTAGTTTGTACACCATATACCGTGTCCATTGACGAGGAGGTCGGTACCGGAGAAACGTTGTATGAAGTAGTTTATTATTAATGGTAGCAAACATCTGTTTGTTGTTGTGTTTGATGTATCAGTTGTAGTTTGAGAGAGATGGAAAGATGAAGATAAAATATAAGCACATTGCAATACATATCACAAACATCATAAACACAATACCACAATATACACATAGCAGCATGATATACAAACCATATAAACTAACAATCAATACAGAGCAGTAACTTACATCAACTGTATCAAACGGTAAGTACCAAGTATAATACAAACAATTTGTAAATCATCACCCGCCAGTGGCCGAGTAGTTAAGGTACCGAATAATTTGCCTTTGTATATTGTTAATGCTGGCATGATTGAAGAACTATACTCTTATGCTGTTATATCTCCTTTGTTGCTGTGCGCTAACGATTTGATTGAGAACCCCACCTTCATTCACTGTTTTGCATGCAACTTTATGTCAAGGGAATTCAATTGGGGTTTATAAAGATCGTTTGCGGTATCTTTTCCATATCTTTGCAATTTATATTGTGTTGTGTGCTTAGTTGCCTTAGAATAGGAACCCCAGATTATACCCATGCACCTTCTCAATGGTAACTTTTTCATAATAAACCTTGGTTAACAAAGATGGCTACAGCTACTACTGCAAAGGAGGAGTCCCTACTTGAGGCAGTGGCATCGGCAGTGGCATCGGCAGAAGATCCTGTAGATGATGCAGATAATAGTAACGATATCGAGAGCCAAACTAATACACCAGCAATAGAAGATCAGAAAGATAAAGAGGAAGGTTGGATACAAGTTGGAAGTGTTGCAACAAATCTTCAAACAACTCAAGATGATACAACAACAGAAGATCCAACAACTAGTACAATATTAAAAGATAATCCATATAAAACATTAGCAAGTACCGCTAGTAGTGCTACTAATGATAACAAACCAACAACAACTGAATCAACAAAAACATCAAATATTGGTATACTATCCTCAGAAGAAGATGATACAGCATCCGTATTCTCATTCGACTCCTACGAACAACGACCAAGTATACCATTACGTGTACAAAATATGATTCAACGTTCAATGAATAACAATAACGACGGTAGTACAAACATACCAGGTAATAGTAGCACGGTACCTTTTCCCAGTGTTATAGGATCAACAACGTATAATGATGGTGATGTTGTTAATGTATGTCCATGTCGATGTTTATTCTTTACTTTGAAGGAAACTATATGTTTAATTATGAGTGCATTGGGTTGTGCGGTGTTTTTGGCTGGGTTGGTATTACTTTGTATGTATCTAGAGGGTAGCATCTTTTAGATAGTATAGAGATTGGATATTTAGATAGTAGTGATGTGAATATGATTTGTACTAAGTTTGAGGGCTCAGGAGACGGGATATTCGAATGTGTAAACTAGGTTAATATGGCGGGAATAATGAAACGGAGGTAATGGGTACTATGAATGTATGTAGTCAGATATAAGGTTTCATGTGCTGGTTAACCAAATTTGATACACATCTTGTGCACATTAAAAAGACAGCCGGTTTCTAGAAGTAAGAGAGAGTGTCAGTAACTTGGGGATAGTACTGTAAACTAGGTTTATGACTAAACTACCAATAAGAGCATATCGACAGCTTAGGCATTACGTCCGAGCCGTTCTAAAATGCCTCTCTTACGCTCTTCCATTTGAGCCTGTGCAAGTTTAATCTCTTCTAATTCCTGCCTAAGACGAGTCTCCACATACAATAAAGGCATACCTCTAACAAATTGGTAGATGGTTGAGAGTTTCCTCGGTCCAATATTGGGCTCAAAGCCCCTCCTCGGCATTTCAATAGTAGATGCCCTCTGAAACCAGCCAATCATTAGAGGTAGCACTTTGAATTCCCATTCAAAGTACGGTATCATATCAAAGTCATCGTGATGCTGAAGTATCTTAATCATTGCAACTTTTTTCTTGTCATCTATTGAGTTCAATTTGAAGTATGGTTGTAATTGGGTCACATATCGAAGGGTATGATTGGATAGGAAGGTTGAATTGATACTTGATTTGTCACAAACAAGTTTGGAAAAAGCTCGTTTCGCTTCTTCTCCAATAGAAGCAGATGTAAGAGCACCAAGGGATAAAGTTTTGAATGATCGGTTGTTCTTCAAAGCATCCGCAAAAGCGACCAATGCTTCATCATCAATATTGTTGCCAATCAGACTAAGATCTCTCAAGTTGGAGTTGGGAGCTTCTAATATGGTTGCAAGCCGCTGCCACCCTCTTGATGTAACGGAAGTATTACCAGATAGTCTCAGCAAATTTAAACTGCAATTCTTCAATGCAGGTACCAAAGCATCAATCGCCTCATTATTGATTCCATTATCATCAAGATCAAGAGTTTGTAACTCGGTACATGAATGTTGTAATAGTGTTGCCAATACCATACAACCGTTTGTCCTAATGCGATTCCCATTCAGGTGAAACTCTTGTAGTTTGGGATGCATGCTCAATGATGTAATAATATCCACCGAACCTTCATCGGATATATTGCAGCCTGTCAAATACACCTGTCGTAATGATTTGCTACTACTACTTCCAATTGCCAAGGCTAATAAACGCCATCCATCATCTCCCAAAGTACATTCATTTATCACTAGGTTGGTAAGGTTTTTATTGTTTTCAAAGAAAGGTCCAAGCATTGTGAATATCTCGCCGCCCAATAAGGTCCATCGATTAAAATCTAAGCTAGTAATCGATTTGTTGTTGTTTAGCCCCATGATAAATGGCTTGATAATATCAATACTCATACCTTCAACAAATCTAAAGTATAGCTCCTTTAAATGATTGTTTTTGCCAATAAAGTATCCCAACCAGCCCATATCTTTAGCACCTTCGGGAACATAGTCTATACAATCTTCCCCCGTCTCGCCTGCATCAAGGTCGATTTCTTGCTCATTTTGTATATACAACACTTCACTATCACCCTCACAGTTTCTTTTGATACGACTAAGTACTATCCTATTATTGACATTTGTTGCAATGTCTTCTACATTGATACTATCTGCCTGTGCATCGTACTGTATAGTATTCATATGAATATGTTGATTAACCTTTCTTCCCAAACTTATTTATAGCTTTTTGCTTACCTATGTGTTATGTAATATACGAGGATGTATCTGTTTCATAGGAGCGACAGGCGTAAGAGATTATTAGATCAAGTATATCAGATGCACATCACTCCGGTATGAAAGTCAAATTATACTGATTGCAGGAGTATTGACAATTAGCCCCACCTCAACACCTTCACCTGCACAAAAAGTAACTCATGCCCAACCTTGATATCTCCTACCGTCTACTAAATTTTGTACTCACAACTACATACATATAAAACCATATATTCCGTCACTATATCGTACATTGTTCACTTACCAATTCTTAGTAAAAGAGACACAAAAGACGGTGCACAAACACAACATTACTAAACTCAAATGATCAATCAATTGGGAGTCTTTCATGCCCCTGGGCTTATTCTCATTGCCCTGAACTACTGAAAAACCAACGTTATTTCAGGTATTGTATGTTATGTCGGTGGTAGAACTTGATATCGTATTTACGACCGCGTAGTAGACCTTTGTAAGCGGCAAGGAATCTACATTTAGTATATACAAGTAAATTGCAATATATCGATCGGCGGTGGTATTATATAGACCAATATGTTGTCTAAATCCCCAATCAAAAGTCCAATCCAAAAAATATCAACAGCCGGCACCAAATTAGTAACCGCTGCCTCCACTGCAGTACAACACGGTACACAATTATCTCACGCTGTTAAAACAAAGGCAAATAATATAGCAGAAGATTTTGCAAAGGTAGATGAGTTACATAGACGTACCTCTGCTGATAAGAAATTATCACCAAATAAACGCCATCAATATCAATCGAAAAGTTCAACTAAGAAGAGCCCATCAAGGAAGAGTCCAAATCGAAATAATGTAGGTAGTCGAGGTATTAGAGATAGGATTAACATGTTTGAAAGTAGTGATAATATTGGTGGTGGTTATTCACCTCATCGTACGGCGGCGGCGGCGGCGGCGGCTAGTAGGTCTATACCTGAAAAAGAAAATGATACCAACTCAACATTATCAAAGGAGGGTAAGGGATATGCATTCACAAGTAAGGATGGTGTTAAGAAGTTAAGTCCGGTATTACGTCGTAAGAAAAAGGTTAAATCACCTCCTCGTAGTGGCAGTAAATCATCAGAGGATGAAAGAAGGGAGGGTGCAACTAGTAAATCCCCACGTAAAAGGAATAGTCCAAAGAAAAAGCTATCACCACACAAACGAAACTTATATAAATTGGGTGAGGTAGACGATGAAGAGGAAGAAGAGGATGAATCTACATTATTGGGCGAGGCAATTAACACTAGTATTGAGTACGATCAACAACCGAATGACATTATGTTAAGCAGAGACGAGAGGCCAATGTTAGGAACAAGAGGAAAGAGTGAAAGTAGTACATCAAGTTCAAGTTCCAGTGGCATGAAACGTAAAAGTAATCAACTAGACAGTATCAATGAAGACAAACCAGAATTAAACATATCAACGTCATCCAACAAATCAGCAGAGGGTAGTGCTGGCTTACTCTTCACCACCACATCTCAAAAACAGACACATCATCGATGTACAACACCCATCCTTGATAATCAAATACCAACAAAGTTTAATTCCAATGAACGAGATAATACAAAAACACAAAGTCATACATTGATACAATCACCACTACGGAAACATATGAAGGTAGTACATGATTCAGCATGTAGTGGTGCCACTTCTTGTACAATTAAACAACCATTCCCATTATTATTACCAAATGAATTAAATTCAGCTCAAAAGAAACAGTTGGAGTTGAATGAGTTGGGAGGGGGAGAAACAGTAGTGGATGGTAGTGGTAGATCACCATATCTTGATACATTGGGTAATGTATTGGGTACTCCGGGTATGATTACACGTTCTAAGAGTGATCCTACCGCTGATAGTAACACGGGAGATAGTACGGACGACAGAGAAGGTAGAGAGGAGGGGAAGGAGGCAGCGTTAGACTTGTTATCGAGTGCGGCATTCTTGTTTAAAACTTCTAGAAGAAAGTTGATTTAGGTTAGCAGTAGCAGCTAATGAATGGGAAAGAGATGAAGTGTAGGGAATAGGATGAGGCATGGGGAGATTATATGTGGTTTATATGTCGGATATGATAGTGATAGGGACATTTAAGTCTTTCAATGTGATTATAGACTACTAATGATGTACTTTTATCACTACCGCCCGAGTAGTTCCAATATACTACTCTTCCTCGCTTCTAGTTGCCTCTTCCGCTGACCTGGTGATTCTTCTTCCATTTGTGGTAAGATCGAGCAAGAAGGACAGAGCATGAAAGTTAACTCGGCATTGATATCATCCAATTGCTTCCTCAACTGATTCTCGACACACAGAAGAGGCATGTTTCTGACGAATTGGTACCATAGACGCATGAGAGTTGCATTGATCTATTCTCTGCTTCTGCTTCTCCTTTGATAGACTCTGACTCTGCTGCAAAAATCTTCCTAAATGCTCTCTCAAGCCAATAGATCATAAGGGGCAGGATCTTGAACTCCCATTCAAAGAATGGAGACATATCAAGGTTTCGGCCATAGATCTTAATCATTGCAACGAGATTCTTATCTTCTGTTTCATTCAGATGCAGATCTGGTCCAAAGATATCGACTAGATCTTGGCTCATGTTTTCATCTGACATTACCCCCAAATCATTAATGGTGTGATTTGATAGGAAGAGTGAATTGACACTTGACGTATCAAAGAGCAGTTTGGAGAGAGCTTCCCATCCTTTGGCAGTGACTTGATTTCCATCTAAAAAGGGTAAACTGACCAATGTATCGTTATTTGCCAAAGCATCTACCATGAAGGTCAATACTTGGTCATCAATATTGTTCCTATTGATACTGAGTTTGTAAAGACTTTTCAAGTTGGAGTCAGGAGCTATTATGGTGGCAAGATTTTGCCATCCTCTGGGTGTAATTGAGGTGTTGTTCTCAATATAGATTTCTTCTAATCCAGTGCAATTCAACAGTACAGGAACCAACGCATGTATTCCCTCATCATCAATTTCATTATTGCTAAGATCGAGAAGCTTTAGCTCGGTAGCTGAGTTTTTCAGCAGAGTTGATAATGCCATACATCCGATTTTTTTGAGCTGGTTCCCAGACAAATCAATCTCTTGTAAATGAGGATGCATACTCAATGCTGTAATGATATATACCAACCCCTCATCAGAGATATCATTGTCCATTAGTGACACATTTTGTAATGATTGGCTTCTGCTACTTCCAATTGCCAATGCAAGTAGATGTGATCCTTCACCCCCCAACATACACGCATCTACATTGAAGGTGATAAGATTATGATTGTCCCTGAAGAATGATTCTAACATTGTAAACACTCTGCCCCCAAATGTAATACCATCAAAATCTAATTTGTGAATAGATTTGTTGTTGTTTACTCCTCTTAGAAATGACTCAAGAACTTCCGTAACGCTTTCCCCAGAGGTAAGTTCAAAGTCTCTAATATATAACTTTTGTAAACAGGTGTTCCTTCCAATGAAATATCCCAACCATCCCATATCATATACTCCTTCAGGAACATAGTCGGGAAGTATGTGCTCAAATGTTCCTTCTTCTTCATTAATTTCAATTTCATGTTCATTCTGGATGTACAAATCTTGAGTATCCTCTTTGTTACTTCTTATACGATATAGAATAAGTCTATTATCATCATCGGTAGTAATATCTTCAATGTTCATATTTCCGGCCAGTGCTTTTCTGTGTACTTCCAATTGTAAAGTAGTTAACAAGATGTGTAAAATCGATAAAGTTCACAAGATAGATCAGTCTGTAATAGTATGAGGAGACGACTGTATGTATATCACTAATGTTATATACCAATAACTGTCTAATAGTAGAATGATTCTGATTCTCAATCAATTTGTTATTGTTATCTGTTTCTGCAGGAAAGACAAATCAATCAATCAAGAAGAGGAGAAGAACATCAGTGAGATATGTCATAGTCATATCATCGGAAAAGGGGGGTCATAGAATATCTGACACAAATTTAGATACACAAAATCACCAGAAACATCATCTCTATCAAAAGAACATTAATAACATCAAATCACCTCTCACCTAATATAACCTCAAGTCTGCTATTCTAATTCTAAAGGACGAGATCAATGCTAGCAAAGTCAAAGTAAGCTCATGAAGTGGGAATAAAAATGGCTCTACAACGATAATGTCTGCAATTCGCAAGGATAGGTTCCACTACTCTAGTCATTAGTAGCGGGCAAAAGGATCAACTACAAGGTGAGTGAATCAATATTAGAATGAGTAGTGATATTTGAATATATGGTTTTGTATTTGTGTGAATATGAGCTCAAAATTTAGAAGAAGATAGGAGATATTAGGTCGATCGATTATCCGTTAATGCATATCCGCCCTACCCACTGTTCTTTATATATACTACTATATACAACATTTATATAGCAGCGGTGCACTATTTAACATATTATAGACACAATCAATATGAATACTATTCAGATGTACGATACACAGGCCGATACAATTAAAATGGAAGATATTTCTAATGATGGTAACAATAGAGTTATACTTCATCGTATAAAAAGAAAAAATGTGGATGATGATATGATTATAATGAAGTATTATACATATCCAAAATCAACATGATAATGATGGGAAAGATTGTGTCGATTATATTCCCGAAGGTGCTAAGGATATGGGATGGCTGGGATACTTCATTGGTAAAAATGACCATTTGGAGATGTTATTCTTAAGAGATTTTGAAATATGAGTATTGATATCATCAAGCCATTTTTTATGGGGATAAGCAGGAACAAATCAATTACTAACTTAGATATTCGTATAGACATAGATATTGGCGAGATATTTACTATACTGGGTCCTTTCTTTGAGAATGGTCCCCTTATCACCCTCAATGTACGTGAATGTAATTTGGGAGATAATGGGTGGCGCCTGCTGGCATTGGCGATTGGAAGTAGTAAACGCAAATCATTGGAATCTGTGTTATTGGAAAACAGTAATATATCAGATGAGGCTTTGGTGGATATTATTACAGCACTGAGTATGCATCCTCGTTTAGAATTGATTAATTTGGAGGGAAACCGCCTTTGTGCCAAAGGATGTATAGCGCTGGCCACTTTATTGCAAAACTCATGTACAGAGTTACAGACTCTTGATCTCGGTCATAATGAATTAGATGATGAGGGTATCGATGCTTTGGTCCCCGCTTTGAAGAATTGCAGTTATTTGCAAAGTCTAGACATAGGCCACAACTCAGGTTCAAAGTCTCTAATATATAACTTTTGTAAACAGGTGTTCCTTCCAATGAAATATCCCAACCATCCCATATCATATACTCCTTCAGGAACATAGTCGGGAAGTATGTGTTCAAATGTTCCTTCTTCTTCATTAATTTCAATTTCATGTTCATTCTGGATGTACAAATCTTGAGTATCCTCTTTGTTACTTCTTATACGATATAAAATAAGTCTATTATCATCATCGGTAGTAATATCTTCAATGTTCATATTTCCGGCCAGTGCTTTGTTGTGTTCTTCCAACTATGTTGCAGCAATACAAACTTGATCACAAGATAGTGTATCAAAGTTCACAAGATATGGTCAGTCTTCAAAGAGGATCGACGGTAGTATATCACTAATTATATATGCCAATAACTGTCTTAATAAAGGGATGATTCTGGTTCTAATCGAGTTGTTCTTGTTATCTGTTTCTACGAGAAAGACAAATCAAATCAAGCAAGAAGAGGAGAAGAGAACATCATAATCATGAGATATGTCGCATCATCGGAAAAGGGGATAGAATATCTAACAAATTTAGATACACAACATCACCAGAAACATAATCTCTATCAAAAGAACATTAATAACACCCAAACCTCACCTTCCTCAAGTATTCTAAAGTCTAAAGGACAAGCGATGATAGGCGCTTCGCTAATCAAGTAAGCTCATGAAGTGGGAATTAAAAATGGCGATACAACGACCTAATTAGGCCAGAGAGGAGTGGAGTCAATAGTATGGGCAATAGGATCAATACTACACGGTGAGTGAAGCATATTAGAATGAGAAGTGATACTTGAGTGTATGGTTTTATATATGTGTGAATATGAGCTCAAAATTTAGAAGAAGAAAGGAGATATGAGGTCGATTGTAGAGTTACTTTTTCAGATCGATGCAAAGCTGCACAGGTATTGGCCTCAAACTACATACTCACTAACTGTATATGTTTGTTTACTACTTTATTTACCGTAAATGTATATCGCTCTAACCACTGTTCTTTATTTATATAATGTGAACGTCATTATTCTATAAAATTGAGGGACGATAGAAAGAAATTAATTTACAAACACAATATCAACATGAATCCTATACAGTATGAAGCATTGGCAGATAGTATCAAAATAGATGATATTGCAACAAATGATAACAATAGACTTATGCTTAGGCGTATCAAAAGGAACGATAAAAGTGATAGACAAAATTTATGGATCCAAAACCAGCATGATCAAGATGGGGAAGCTTGTGAGGACTATGTTCCTGAGGGTACGAATGATATGGGATGGTTGGGTTACTTTATAGGCAAAAGTGATTACTTCAAGGAGTTGTTCATTACAGTGTTTACACCATCTTCTGGTGCAAGTGTTATGGAAGTACTCGAGCCATTTATTAGAGGGGTAAACAACAACAAATCAATCAGAGAATTAAGTTTCGATAGTGTGGATCTTTTGGGTGGCAAGATGTTCTCAATGTTGAGCCCATTCTTTGAAAACAATCCAAACCTTCGTGGTGTAGCAATAGACAATTGTCACTTGGGAGATGATGGAGCACGTCTATTGACTTTGACACTTGGTAGTTGTACAACCTTGACAAGATTGGCACTAATGAGCAATAATCTCTCCGATGAGAGAATGGTAGATATCATTACAGCATTTAGTATGCATCCTCATCTAAAAGAGGTGTGCTTGAATGGAAATCGCCTTAATAAAAATAGTTGTATGGCATTGACAACATTACTAAAATGTTCTGTTACGGGGTTGAATGTTCTTGACCTTGGCGATGTTGAATTAGATGATGAGGGGATAGATGTTTTAATCCCTGTTCTAAAGAAACATAGCAGTTTACATCAATTATGGCTTAATTCCAATCCTTCAATTACATCAAAAGGATGGCAAATACTTGCATCCATATTAGAAGCTCCCAACTCAAACTTGGAAGAACTATATATTGGTAGCAATAATGTTGATGATGAGGCCTTGGCTATATTTGCTACTGCTCTGGCAAACAACCACACGTTAACATATTTGGTTATAGACAACTACACATCCATTACTGAAAAGGGTTGGGAAAGCTTCTCTAATCTACTTTGTGACACATCGAGTATCAATGCTACCTATCTATCAAATCACACATTCCTGTTCATGGGGATTTTACCAAATTCGAATCCACTTCGACCATCACTTGAATTGAACGACAGAGAGAATAAGAAAGAAATTGCAATGATCAAGATTATACAGAATCATAACGATTTTGATATGTTGCCATTCTTTGAATGGGAGTTCAAAGTCTTACCTCACATGATCATTGGTTCGAGAGAGCACATCTACTATTAGAATGCCCGAGAACTTTGAGCCTAATATTGGGTCAAGGACACTTTCATGCATCTACCAATTTATTAGAGGCATGCCACTATTATATGTAGAGACTCGCCTTAGGGCAGAACTGGAGGATATCAAAGTTGCACAGGCTCAAATGAAAGAGGAACGGGCAATGATTGATCGGCGTAACCGGTTAGCGGAGGTTCGTAAGAAGAGTATCATTTAGCGTCTTGGGCGTAACGCTTAACTGTTCTATCACCTAGATTTGGGTCTTTGGTTTGGGTCTTCAAAGAGCAACAGCTTCTTAGGAAGTAGATAATCAAAGGGCCTCTGGAATATACTAACATAAGTACTAATGCTGGTTCTTCTAGCCTAATGATTAATATCTAACTAATTATTCGAGCTAGCTGCTGCCCCAATATCTTTCTCTATTTCAGCAATGGCTTGCAGTGGTTGATTGTTTCCACTTCCGTTCGCCTTATTACCAGATAGTTGATCAGCTTTAGCGGTGGCTCCCCACTTCGAGTAGCATTCTATTGCCTGTTTCAAGTGGTAGTCTCTATTCGATTCGTCTCCTCTTCGTTTGTAGTATGTACTTGCCATTTCATTTGACAGAGCCTGATCCTGAAGGAATCCGTTCTTCTCTGCCGTGTCTATGGCAGATTTGAAGTGTTGTTCTGCCTTGTTGTACTTCCCATTCAAGGAAGCTAGCTCTGACTCGAGAAGATGTAAGGAATGTACAACATTTGGGTTGCCACGCTTCACCCACTTTCGGATTGTCCTTATCTCTTTCATAGCCTTCATCTTCCACTTCAGCCTAGTAATGACATCTGTCTTTATCAGTTGCGCTGCTTTGACGTATATGAGTGCTACCAAGAAGGTGAACCTTATTCCTGTAAATGTCGCCACAAGAGCAGCCCGAGGTTTACTACCAACTTGATCGGCAAGCTTAAGAGCACCTTCCCATTCTCCAAATATCACCTTGATTTCCATATGTCCGGCATAAATATAACCACACAAAGACTGGTTATCAGTTTTGATTGCAACTTGGAGAATCTCGTCAAAGTTTTGTTCCTCGGGTTCAACCTCACCGCAAAAAATAATCTGGTCATACGATGGCCGGACCCAATTTTTGCCAAAGTCCGGCCATCTATCGTATGACCATACGAATCAACCTAAATTAACTGAAAATGATATCACCACTCTATGGCCATTTCATCTCTACAACCAAGCTATGGCCATCAAACACATTCTGAACGCCAAAGTTACCCTATGGCCACCCTTATGGCCAGACTGATATACGAAAACATGAAAATGCAGCCGTTTTTTATGATTTCGCTTA
>Ga0214479_100394_pt1 | contig 26623 bp, 23 predicted proteins | sample M1_20Mar14CPVII9_5_FD_165054 | JGI IMG/M metagenome (GOLD analysis project Ga0214479, IMG submission 165054) | Marine eukaryotic communities from Monterey Bay, California, United States - M1_20Mar14CPVII9sort6BwellE14 | ecosystem: Environmental > Aquatic > Marine > Unclassified | place: USA...
AAAGCATCTCATAGATATGGTAACATAATAATACATGATTGTTTGATCTTTCAATTGGTGGTGGATTAAGGATTTGGGTATGTCCCTAGTAGTTTTCTTTCCCAGAATCGGTCTAACTCAGGGCTAAACAAAAAATGACAAAATGCTATCGTGTGTACGATAAGATTGATGTTGATGTAGGCGGATAGCGTTTGTTTGTAGCAGTATAAAGCAGTGTAGTATATAGGGAAGTAGTAGTTGCAAATGACTCTGAAATCTAGGTGGCAAACGAAGCAGTAATTAATATCATCTACCAGTACACATAACTAATAAATCATAATCATAGGCTCTACTTCGACTTATATGTAATTAATATCGGTAAATCAAATTACGGAATCAAAGTATTAGTATGAACATTGCAACAAGTAAAAACAGTTTTCATCTATTGACATCATACATGATCTCTTTCAGTATATTATGTTATATGATTATCGGATTAGTAGTAGAAGTAGAAGGACATGGTTACATCAAAACACCCCGATCAAGAAATCTAGTAGCCTATGAAGATAGAGTATGGTACCCACAAACTGCTAATGATCCCGAACCTGAGGATTGCCCACACTGTCTAAACCGTGGAGGTAGTAGAGCACGCTGTGGATTGACAGAGAATGTACACACGGGAGGGATACGGAATTATGACACTCCTAAGAATGCATTGGGTGGGATGATGCCAACGAAGATTCAAGCTACATATACACAGGGACAGGAGATCGTATTAGATATTGTACTAACTGCTCATCATAAGGGACATTTTGTATTCTCGGGTTGTCACCTAAATTTCAGAGTCATTTGCAACTACTACTTCCCTATATAATACACTGCTTTATACTGCTACAAACAAACGCCATCCGCCTACACATCTTTTATCGTACACACGATAGCATTTTGTCATTTTTTGTTTAGCCCTGAGTTAGACCGATTCTGGGAAAGAAAACTACTAGGGACATACCCAAATCCTTAATCCACCACCAATTGAAAGATCAAACAATGTATTATTATGTTACCATATCTATGAGATGCTTTATATTGATATGATATCATACGATTGTTTTGTTTTAATGCTGTGATAGGATAGCTCAAGTGTCGATATAGATATCATATGATGGTATCCTTTTTTGGTCTCATACTCGAAAAGTTGCCGCGAGCCCTGCCTCTCTTTGCATAGGACTGCACATCAACAAAGCTATTCGTATACCTGCCACTGTTGTCAATATATCAGTTTTCAATTATCTGCCCATTGATATTGGGAGGATGTTTCAGGTCTTAGTATTCATCGAGTAAAAGAAGGATACCTCTAAAGTCATTTCATCTTTATGAACTCGTGATACGCTTTATGTGTATGGTAAGTAAGTAAGTAAGTAAGTAAGTAATTGTCATCGCTATCACTTTAAATCTACTTCATATTAGATGGGATGTATTTGCTTGCTGATCCTCTGACACCAGAAATGTGTTTAAGCGGAGTAAAGTCCAAAGTTAAAAGATTCTATATCCTTTTCTCTACTCCCTATCCTTCTTTATGCAGTTAAAGGCAGTCACGAAAGACATGAAGGTGATGAACTGCCACCACAAATGTAGGCAATATCTACGGTATTTTACCCTCTAGGAGGCTCACGAAGGACCAAAACTGGGAGTACCGGCTCCTGACTTGGATAGATGTGTCCCTAGCCTGTATACTGTCTTCCAATGAACCCCTCAGCTACCCCTATTGGGGAAAGACAGTACTGAGACCAGTTGATACGGCGGTAATTATTGTATCAGCTGTTTCGTAGAGTGCAGTTGACGAGATGTGAAACACGATCTCTTGCACTTTACTAACTAGAGTTGAACTCTAGCTTGAGTTTGTTAGTTTGTTGTGGATAAGAGGCGAACTTTGCCCTAGTTTGTGATAAGATTTGTTTTGTTAACAATCGTTCCTTATTATATATTCCCCGTAGTGTTTTAATATTGTAGTTTATATTATTGTAGAAATAATTGGATTAATTGTTGGTAGTGGTGGCAAATTAATTATTGTAGTGGTAGTAAATTAATTGTTGGTTTGCTGATGGAGCATCGCTGTAGTTTATTAACATACAGCTCTTTCCTCCCAACGGCCTATAAGGCCTTGAGAGATAGCATGATAAATCCGCATGATTATTGGGATATTATATATATCATGTAATTAATGGTGGTCAATTCCAATTGCAAAATGTGTGGACCTGGTGAAAAGTGATGATGGGGAGGATTATATAGGCTTAAAATATATCGGTGGATGCCCCTCGATGGTGTATGGTAATTGCTACTATCTCCTCCTTGTTATCGTCTTGGTGTGTGTGAAGAGTATTATGGAGATACAGTAAACTTGTGTGGTGAAAGAAATTACTTTGCAAATCTCCATCTCCATCTCACAAATCCCAAGATATTATCTTGCAACAATGACTATCCCCAACAATAGCAATAAAACAAATCAACTACTAATAGAAATAGTCGGTGCAACAAATCTATCCACCCTCCTACAAAAAGAACCAACATCACCAACACGTCTATCCAAATTAAATCCATTATCAACACTCAATTCGGTATCAAATTCTATATCCAATACAGTATCCTCCTCCCTTTCTGCGTTCCAAAACAATAATAGTGAACGACAATCATCCACTACAATTAAGGTATTGTTAAATACAAACAAGGTACATAAAACTAATATAATTAAATGTAATAATAACCCTATTTGGACTGTTAATTCTGGGAGTTTGTTCTTAGTTGATATACCAGAAGAAGGTGGCGACAAAGATCAGCATGTACAACAACAACAGAAGAATAACAAACAGTCAAGAAGTAGGTTGACATTTGAAATACGCAATGTGAATACATTATCAATACCGGGAACAAATACGAATAAGCGTAGTGAATGTATAGGTACCGTGCGTTTGAATATAAATGATATAATTGATAAGTATTGCAATACTAATACAAATGAAGAGGAAGAAAGAGTAGAATTTACAATCGTTAAGGATGTATATCAAGCTGCAAGAGAGGGTATATTAAGTTGGAATGAGGGTAGTGATAATGATAATCAATTAAATGGTGAGAAAGTAAATGGTGAAGCGGAAAGAGCCTTCTTCTCTGGTAAATCTAAACCAAAAGAAGATGCCTATACAAAAGAAGAGGAAGACAGGGCCATCTTATCATTACGATTTCGATACGCAACACAAGAAGATGTTACATTTATGAATCATTTAAATTCTGGTAGGACTGATCTAATTGCACAAGAGAATGTCGGCATACGATTAAAGAGCAGTAGTGATATTGGAGATATCTCTACTGGGGAGAAAGATAAGAAAACGAAGTCGAAACAACGATCATCATCTAAAACAACAACAACATCTTTAATGTTGACTGAAGATGAACAACTAACAGGTGGTGCGGTACTTGGGAATGTAGTTGATTCAGTAATGTTTACATTAAAACCAACACAAGGGAAGGGGCATAAACTCAAGCTACGTGTCAAGCCAGGTCCCGACCCCAGTAGACTACCAGAACAAACAAGATTCTTGAGTGAAGAGGAACTTATCGCTGCTGTATATTCTCCATCAAAGAATTGGATCGAGTGTGGATCATCAAGCTCAGACAATACAGATAATGGAGGAAGAGTGTATGTTGAGATATTACATTGTGACAACTTACCAAACTGTGATGCAGCAAACAAAACTAGCTCATTTGTAAGCATAGTACATGACGATGCAGCTGTACAAACTGATATTATACACAACTGCTTGTCACCATTATGGATGCCTTGGACAAAACGATCATTTGCATTTAATCGAAAGTCAATACAGAGCACAATGTACATCGGCGTCTTTCATTATGATGCTGTTAACCCTCTGGGACATGTTGGTATCGGCAGAGTGGCTGTTAACTTACAACAAATGCGATCTGGACATATCTACTTGTTGAGTTATACTTTATATACATCAAGTGTGTATACCAATCGTACGCCCTCTGGCACAATCACACTAAGGATACGAATCGATTCCGGTAGTAACGAACGGAATCTACTAATATCCAGTATAAAAGGCCAACCCAATATTGCACATCAATTAAACTTTCGAAAAAAGAAGTCATTAGCAATTGTCAAATATACATGCTTTGGTGATCATTTAGAAGATAAGTTTGATCTTAACTTACTCAAGTCGGAAGCAAATGAGATGATGGATATGTATCAGAGTGCACGATATGCAACTTTTGAATCATTAGAATCTCTAATATTTTGGCGAGGACAAGTTGGATTGGCAGGTGAAGCCAAGGTACCACTTTATAGCCTCATTGCATATGTGTTCTGCGCATACGTTGTGGAAAGGCCGTACCTGCTGCCATCACTCTTCTTTTGGTGTACCTTCTTTGTAATGGTGGCTTCGTATGGACATCGGACACATCATCCTTCACCGTGGCATCGATGTCGAAATATCACTGACTTTGCAAGCATCTTAGTCAAGGGCAAGTCTTTTTCAGGATCAACTGTTATCAAGGCAAATATAGGAGCGCAAGAAACAATAAAGTTAGAAGCGGCTCGTCAATCTCGAATCGAATTAGATACTGTTATCAATACAAAACGCATCGAAATGGAGCAGCAAGTATCAGAGGTTGAAGAGGAAGCAGAAGTTAACAATACCGCATCAAAGAAGAAGGTGGTACCGCAAATTGATCCCTTGGCCATGTTTATTCCCCTACAGAGGAAGATTGAAAAGATAATCTACTATCCTCGTCTACTGAAAAGTATTGTTACATGGGAGAGTAGCACCATATCCTTTGCTATCACAGCTGGCAGTCTTGTCGTCGCCTTGATATTATCAGTTCTACCCACTGCTTGGTTGATACAATGGGTGTGTCGTATCCTCATTCATGTTGGGCTTGGTCCTCATATGAAGGTTGTTGATGCAGTCTTTAACTCTTACACAGACTTGGAAGAAGAAGGCGATCGTCTTAAAGAGCAACAAACAATGATAAAAAAGCTGACAAGGGAGTACGAAGGTCGTGGTAAGATTGCTCGCTTGAGGGCCGAGCATGAGATGAAGCAAACCACCATACGGAAGATACGACTTGGGCCCCATTGCGTCAATTTACCGCCATTGAATGTTACACGGTTTGCTGATTATCCCCTCCCTGCTTCGACAGCAACTCCCATTACAAGTTCTGACTGTATGAAGGGGTTTAATGAACGTTTGATAGTACCTGGCCAACAGCTACACGGGCAGATGATTCCAGTGACGCTAAATAGGCGTGTCGATGTAGCTCAGATTCAGGATGACAAGGATGTATCAGATGTCAAACTGGATGGCTCTAGTACTGAAGAAGTCACTGATGAGCCTGACGAGTTGCAGCTCCTAGCTGAATATAATTTCCAGCTTGCCCAGGCCAGAGCTGACTTAGACATCACTGTAAATGAGAGCCGAAGAAATGAACAAGGCGACAATAGTATAACAGAAAGACTCAAAGAGTCAGAGAAGGAAGTGGAGCGTTTGCAGAATCTGGTTGAGGAGATGACTCATGTATCCTGTCGTGACGGGCAGCTCATTAATACCTCGCCTGTTAATCAGAGTATGAATGATGAGGAGATTACCCTTGATGAGCATATCATACCTGACAATACCAATGGTGGTGATATTGGAGCGGTCACGCCTACCATTGAAGAGGAGAATACACTCACAACTCCACATAGTGGTACGTCCTGCATAGCAAGTGATTCCACCGATGACAAACCAGCAACCCAAGAATCTGAAGAAGAAACAAAGGGAGAAGAAAACCAAGAGGAGGAAGATGATCCATTCTCGACATACAACGAGGAAACACGCCTTAAAAGTCAAACACCCGACCGATCATTATCTTCAAGGCTCTTTAAACGATGAGAGCAACCCAACAACATATGTTTGGTGTATAGAATGTATATACAATGTATAGAATGTCATATAACTTGCACAGTGATAATGCGAACCCAGTCTAGATTTAGGACTTGTACTTTCAAATGATCATAGCTAATATAGGTCAGCAGACGAATCAGCTATACATGTTCAACACCGCATTTTTGCCACCAAACTTTTCCTCTTCAGCGTCACATGCTTTCTTTAGATCAGCCTGAGTAAGTTTGTTGTTGCCGGCATCACGTAAAGCGGCTGCAGTTGCAGCTCGCAAGAGCGCATTCTTCACACCGCCACCGCTCATTTCATATCGTTGAGCTAGCTCCTTGAAGTTGACATCTTTTGATACAGGGCATTGTTCAGGAAGGGTAATTTTCCAAATAGCTTCCCTTTCAATAGCAGAGGGCATCTTAAACTCTAGAACAAACCTGAATCGACGGAAGAAGGCCTCATCAATACTTTCCTTCATGTTGGTGATAACGACACATACGCCACTAAAATTTTCAATGTACTGAAGGAGAAGACCAACATTTAGATTGTCATGCCGACTAGTCGATGCACCCCCACTTTTACGAGAGCCGAATAGACCTTCGGCTTCGTCAAATACGAGAACGGCATCTTTACTCTTTGCTTGATCAAAGATCTTGGTAATGTTCTTCCCCGTTTCACCTACCCACTTTGAGACCAGTTCTGCCACATTAACAACCAGAAGGGGACGGCCCAGGTCGAAACCGATAGCCTCTGCCGCCATAGTCTTTCGGATCTTATCAAATCCCCATTGACCGAACAGTACACTCTGTGCCTTGCTGTATTGAACAATATGGCTGAGTGATTCTTTAACAGAATCTTCCAGCACCATAGAATCGACACCGCAGCTAGGGATAACACGACGATCGAAGTCATCAGTTGTTAGTTGATTCTGAACTTGTTCGGATGCTGCTTTCTCCAGATCCTCCTGTGAGACCGTGTCACCACCTCGAGTAACCTGGAGATAGATGGCCTGAAGCCAAGCATTCTTTACTGTACCTCCAACAAGCTCATATTTCTTGGCTAGATAAGCAAAGTTGATGTCTTCGTCAACAGGTAGTGTAGGAGGCATTGCTGCTTTCCAAATCTTCTCTCTCATAATGTGATCGGGTTTCTTGAACTCGATGGCAAGTGATATACGACGATGCATTGCCTCATCAAGGTCTTGAGCTCTATTTGTTGCTAGGATACACATCCCTTCAAAGCGTTCAAGCTCTGTCAAGACTGGATTAACGGCACTACCACCCTTTTCACGAGACATAAACAAAGACTCACATTCGTCAAAGAACAATAAAGCTCCACTAATTCGCGCTTCACGGAATAGAAACTTGATAACACTGCCGTTGCCAGCAATATTCGGGAGATTAATCAGCAATATCTTCACGCCTAGTTTAGTAGCTATAGCATTCGCAAGCATGGTCTTAGGAGATAGTTAATAGAGTGAGGAAGAAATAGTGAGGACACTAAAGGATAATGAATTAGTTGGCAATACATTAACCTGATCTCAGACTTACCTTGCCTGTTCCTGATGCGCCATAGAAGAGTAAGACTTGTCCTAATCCATATGTAAGTTTATCATTAATGCCGGTCTGATGCATAATGTCTTTCACCTTATCAAAGCAAAGAACTGAATTAAGTATCCTCTTCTTAGTATCCTCTGGTAGGATGACATCGTCGACGTTGATGTCTGGCTTATAAAGCAACGATCCATCTATAAGCTCAGACATCTCTGTATCCAACCCGATGATAAAGTCAAATAACCGTCGATCCAATTTTACTTGTTGTAGGCTGATATCATTGGTAAAATCATCGTTGTTTGATAGAGTAAGGATGCCTTCTTCAATCATTGTAGATGATTTATAAAAGTAACTCCTGCTCTTCATCTTGTCCTCAAGTGATGAACAAAAGCTAGAGATCTAGTGAAAGGGATGAATGTTAGGACTATGAGAAATTCGAACATAAACATACCAGTTGAGAATAAGAATAAACAAAACTAGCGCTTACCAATTCGCCAATAGAGACGGAAGAATTAGGCTTTCTTCGAGAGCTAATCATCATTTGCTCCATAGATTTAGGAGAGGCTTGGTTTGGCATAATTACATCTTGTAACAGATGTAGGATACAGCTTCTTTCAAACGCTCCGAGTGACAGGGCATCACAAAGCTGTTCAAGTCGGAATATCTTCCCATTAGCCTGTTTAGACGCCTGAATTCTAGTAGCCATAGCTGCTCTGTGCTGAGATAACCTACTTTCAATCGTTTCGAGCTTCTTCTGCTTCTGAAACTTGGCATTTTCATCAAGCTTTGATGGAGCTGCCCGGCCACCCATACTATACCTCATAGCATTTCTATTGACATTGTCTTGTGCCGTTACATCATCAAGAACATCACTGAATCAAAAGATAGGGTAAGTATGTGTTGATAATAAGCATGAATAATATGTAAGACAACAACTTACTCTTCCTCTCCTAAGTCTAGATGAACTTTCAGTTGGACGACTTTCTTAATCAGGATGTTTGCACGGACTTGGTCTTCAAGGTATGATAGATCTAGGACAAAGGAGGTGAGTTAGATACCATGCAAAGATAGGCACTTTGAACAAAAGATTTCCTTACCACTGGAATATGGCCCGAAATCATCATCGCGATCAACACTCTTCTTCTTAGAGTCAGCCCCATTATTATCTTCAACCATTGAATCATCCGCAACATCGTTGTTATTGTTAATGGGTAAGGCTGTGTTGTTGTTCTGATCCATCTCGGCCTTCATAGACAATGCTAGTGCATCAAACAGACGGTCACGTTTCACCTTCTTCTTTACAACACCCCCTTCGGGATTACTCAATTGTGGAGAACTACTCCTTTTCAATGCCGATGCAAGTAAGTTATTCTGCTCATTATTACCACTATTACCAATACCCCCAAGAGTGGAACTTTTGGCAGTTAGTTCATTCCTTTTCAATACCTTCTTCCCTACCTCGCTATCTTTAAATGGAGGATGTTCCAATAATGTATCTTTCAATATTGAACTTGTTAGCCCTTTATATGCAGCACTACTAATTTCGTATCCGTGCAAAACTGATACAGTATGTTTATTCAATGCAAATATAGAACATTGAGGACCAAGGCTCTGACTGTTATTGAAGTAGAGTTGTTCCTTTACCCAAACACTCTCAGGTGAAATGAGTGCCATGATTTGTGGGAGAGGTATGTTGAATATATGGGAGAGGGTTAAAACAGTGCACAATCCATGTTGAATGGAACTAAGTCCATCTAGACTCATCCCTACACGAAGAGAGTTTGAGTTGGCATTATGGACCTCATCGGGCATCATATCAGTGGTAAGGACGAAACGGAAAATCTTCTTCTCTTCTGTAGATGCTTGGAGTTTGTCAAGAAGCTTTTCAATCAATGGTATATTGTTACTATCCTTCATTTTCATCCTTTTTAACATATCCTGCAGTTTAGTATCGAGCTTTGCAAGTAGTTCATGTAAAGTTTCCTCTAATGTTTTCCGTTTTGTGATATCCTTACATTCATCGGTATCAACTCGAAAGTATGCTTTACGATTATGTTCATCTGTAGATTAATAATATCGAGTGTGGATATATAATTATGTTAGTGTGAGATTTATAATTATAGGTACCTACTGCAACAGCCTATATTCACTTACTGAGAGAGTAGATGAGTGCCCGACACGTTTCTACTGCACATAAAGCATTGAAATACTCATGATCGGAGTAGGACGCTAAGAGAGAGGGGAATTGCAATACATATAAGTTATGTATGGTATAAGATAATATGTCTCTCAAAGTAACATGTAACATAAAAATTTTTACAGTACATGAACATAATATCTTACCGTCAGCATCACCGTTGCCATCAACCGTATTGTTGAGGAATTTAACAATACATCTTGGCAGTATGTATATTGGCAATTCCTCTACCATACTCATATCATTGTCCATTGTCTTCGCCATTATACGTTTTGGTTTTGGTTGAGTTATCGTACAATACTTGCAAATCTTGAAAATTGAAAAGAGTCGACTTCTTGTAATACTGGCAAGAAAGTTTATATCACCGTACTCATATCATTGACCCCTGTTGACCATAAGTACTAGCTTGACTTTGTTTTCAAACTCAAAAATCCTTTGCAAAAGATACTTATATTGGACTCGTAAAGAAGTATAAATAATAATACAATACACTGAGAATGATTGAGTATATCATATACCATAAATCGATAATAAGACAATAATCGAATACCGCTAGTACTAAACGCATCCAGTGTTATTAATTGGATTGTTACTTTGGTGGTGGTCCTGTGCATTTTAGTATTGTGAGTGAGGTGAGAGTTGTGAGTTGGCACGTTGGCAACATAATAATTTGCATCTATCTGATAGAGAGGGTTTGGATAGCATAAAGAGGACCAATAGATCTATCTAGTGGTATATAATGTGGCGACGACCTACAAGTATCGTCACGACTCTTGTTGTAATACTATTAAATGTGCACATCATATTATGCTCAAAAATTCATAATACATCACCACTTGCTTTTTGTAATAATATACCAATCGGTGCACATGATAATATATCAAATAGAAAGAAGACAGTATGTCATAGTGTTATCAATAATGACGGCGATGAAGAAGGAGGAGATATCAGTAGTAGAGTTAAAGCAAGGGTCAAGGAACTAGTTAGTGAGAATGAGAATGTAGTTGCAACAAGCAAGAGAGGAGGCAGCAATCCATCAACAATTGCAAAACCCAACAAAGCACGTCTTGCTCGGGCAACAGCTGCATTAATAGCCAAGAGGAAGGAAGAAACTGCATCCACCGATGATTTAAGCCTAGAATATCATTCTGATACCAGAGATGATGATAAAGAAGAAGGAAGTCGTAATAACATTATAGATCTTACAAAAAAGATTGATCAAAAGATATTAGCAAATAATTGGAGAACAACAGGACAAAGACGTAGATTGAATGATCCATCGACTGGTACTGTTGATGCTACTGATTCAATGCAATCTTTACTAGGGTATAATCATTTCGAGGGAGAATGGAGTGATAGGAATTCAACAACCTATCATGTTGCCATTGTCTTCGGCAAGCCACTTATTAAAGATCAGGTAACTATTGAATATGCAACACGATTACGTACATTGGCAAAGATGTTAAAAGATGAACCGTCCTTTAAACCATCGTTAATATGTTTTACAGGCGGGAGATCGACCGACACATCTGCTATATCAGATGCCTCAGCTGGATATGTTTACTTTCGACATTTATGTGCAGTTCAGAATATAACAATTGATGATACACATACTAAGATATGGGTAGATGATAATAAGAGTGATAGAGGAGAAGATGAACGGGGTGCATTGGGACGGATATCATCTGAATTATGGAAGAGCTATATTAAACAATGGTTGAAAGATCGTCCTTTAACTGAAAGACTTAATCAACATTACGGAGTTGGCTGGACTATATTGGAACGAAAGGCAGATATACATTTTACATTATTCTCAACAGAATATCATTTGTGTAATTTGAATGATGTACATCATCGATCACCTGGGAAATCGTTTTTACAGCCCTTGGTATCATTAAGAGGGCTTGTCGGATCGGATCGTTGGCAGAATAATGACCTTGAAGTGTTGGACCCAAATTATAGTTCTTCTGTTCATGTAAGCCAGGGCAGTAATGAAGTACAAACATCCCCAAATCAATTTGGAGGTATTGAAAACTCTGTTGATACATCATGGAGCTTTCAATATGGAACGTATCCCTTTTTGCACGATGAAGAAGATGCAGTTGTTTTCCTTGGTCAATGTTTCCTTTTAGGGGAAGAGCTGACTCCATTGCTTGTCAATATGAGAGGAGTTGTAGAACAGACAGAGTTCTTCCAAAGAGACAACTATCTTCTATTAAGCTCAATTCGTAGGAGTTTAGTTTCACTTGTCGAGGCACTTTATTCTGACAAGGGGCAAGAGATTAGGGCAGGTGTTATTAGTTACTTTGAGAAAAGTCGTGGAATAAATCAATTCACCCAAGAAGATGTGAAGATTATTGTAGTACTGGAATCAGCGCTGCTCAACTTGGGTCGATGCATAGATCTTGTAAAGCCAGGTAAGATGTTTGTGTCTTTTTAATACTCACCTGACAATAGACTGAATCTCATGTATATCCATACTTTTCCTCCTCCTACCTCTCTTAGCTGGGTTGCTGGTATCATCTGTACCGGCTGCTACCTGGAAGAAAGCACTATCCAATTTAGAAGAGAGCATGAGCAGAATTAAGACAGTATGTGATCCGGATCAACCATTAGATAGCAGCGAGTGGGGCAAGTTATACTAGAAGTATGAGACAACGATGATCAAGTCGGAAGTGTTATAACATATCTACAAGTCTATATAATCTCTGGTATCACTCCATATCACGAACATGATACTTGCTCAATCAAACTGTCCTGCAAGCTATCTAGACTATCAAAATCTGTCACATCAAATACCTTCCCATCACTAGATAATCGTCTCATGAATGAAAGTGCATTGAAATCATTATATGGCGAAATGAAGACTGGGATGATGACCGTACCTTGGGACTTTGCCGAGGAAGCAGCTGCTTCCGCCGCTCCTTCTGGATCAAACTCTGGTTCCGACGGCACGCCATCTGTGACAAGCATGATGAAGTTCTTCCTACCACTGCTGCCTCTAGATGGGAATGTTTGTTGACAAGTTTGAATGGCACTGGCATGATTCGTAAATCCTCCGGTATAATCCAATCGCTCAATAACTTGGTCGGTTTGCTCTGCAGATGATAGATTACTAACCAACTGAGCATTAGTAGCGAACTGTACCACACTGAAGTCCTTCTCGGAATTGAAACCATCAAGCAAGTTAACCATTATCGACGAAAAGTCCTTCACATTAGCAAAGTTATTACAACATGTATCCTCGCTGACGAACGAGTCTCGACAATCTGGCAGGAAGAATATGTTCAGACCAAAGAATGTTGGTGGGCTACACTCTTCACAATCTGATCCATCTCCATCATTACAGACCGAGCCAGACATGTCAACTGCAAGGCATAGATTGAAATCTTGCTCTGTTGAACAAGTTGTTGTGGGTGTGGGGCGATTGGAAGGCAGGGTCGACGGAGATGGCGTGAGAAGTGCAGAGACTTCAGAGGGTTTGGGGCTTGGGGATTCTGTGGTGGGTGAGACGTTTGGTGAGGTTGATGGTTCAGCGGATGTAGGCTAAAGACATATAGAAGGAAGATGTTAGTTGAATGCAATTGATTACAAGAACAGTTAATATTCATGCTATGATACTTCTCACCTTGATGCTTGGTGTCTCCGTTGGTCTAACCGAAGGAGAAGAGGATGGCTATGTACACAAAACAAATACAATTTGTGAGAGGTTAGAGCAGTAATAAAAAGTTCATTCGGCTTCTCAACATACACTTACCGCTGACGTCGGAGCCAATGTTGTTGGATTGAGAGTAGGTTCTCGACTTCCCTTGCAAGCACCAACAACTACCCACCCTTTAATATATAACGATTCAGATGTTGAACACTTCTTCTCTCTGATACATTCGTAAACTATACCATTCGATTCTACTGTATCTCCATTCTTGTACGGCAAAAACGGCACAAAGGTCTGAGGACAAGCTCCAATGAAAACAACTGGACTAATAGTTGGTTCTTCATCTGTTGGTGGAAATGATGGTGCATTGCTTGGTCTATGACTTGTCATTTGAGAGGGTAATGACGATACGGCAGTTGTGGGAGATGCACTGGGTGCCTTTGGCAATGGCAATATAGGTGCTTGTATTGAAGGCTCAATTGTAAAAGGTTTTTGTAAAGAAGGCTCATTTGTAGAAACGTAGCTTGGTGATGATGATGGTACATCAGTCTCATTCACGGCAGCAACAATTACCACCGGTGGTACAGCGGCGGCACCATCTACATTGATTGCAGATGCAGACCTACCATTATCATTATTATTCTTCCCCAACAAAACACCCAATATAACAACCATTAACAGTAGAAACAGTACCAATATATACAAAATCCATCTTTTATACTTCTTTCGTTTTGAATCTTCATTTTTGATTATCACAGTTGTTTGTTCTGCCATTATGTGGTTGGATAATTCATTTGTGCTTTGGTTATCATCATTATCAGTTTCATTTGCACTTTGGTTAACATCAGTTTCATTTGTAGAGGCATCACCTTCATCATTATTGTTATTGAGAAACAGAGCCCCTTTATTCACATCATCTGCAGTTTCCTCTGTCTGTATATGAACCTCATCATGGATCTTACATCCAACATCTACTTGATAAATTTCCTCATCTGTTTTACCTTCACTGTAAAACTTTAATTTGCCTGGTTCAATCTTCTCCTGTTTTGGTTTATATAAAGAAATATCGGGTGGTTTGTATTTTGCTCCTAATTCGTCACTAGATTGTCCCTTGATGTAACTTCCTGCAAAGGATGAGGAATACCCTTCTGTCTTTTTAGCCTTGGCTACAAATCGCCATCGTGGTATATCGTATTGAGATGTTGAGGTCTGTTGTTGTTGATCATCTGCCGATAATGCTGACGGTGCTAGTGTGGTGGACTTCTTCTCGACTGATAGATGGTCGTCTCTTCTATTCGGAGTTGCTTTTTCATCTGAATCATTAACATCATTTTTATAACTATTACTATTGTTAGAATCCACAGAGATGCTCGGGGCACGTACAGGATTCGGGGATGCAATATTTACAGGTGTATTTATATTACTAATAGCTGGCATATACTTATTTTGAGGTGATTCGATGCTACCAATAATCTCATCATTCTTCTGCACTACATTTTCAATGATATTATTTCTCTGATTGTCTGTGGCGGAGGCCAGCTGCAACTCCTCCTTTTGAGTGGTATTTCCTACACCGTCAACAACCATACTATTTAATATTGAATACCACTATATATATCACTCCTCTTGTACTATATCCACGGCCATTCTTATCAAAGTAGGCTATCGTGCGAGTTGTTGCAAAGAAATGAGGCGGCAAAAATAATGAAAAATTAAGGTATCTTTGGCGATAAAACGTTGTTTGTTTGAAAGTGTTGCTGGTGTACAGAACAGACTAACTAAGAGTATATCGAGAGTCTAGTACAATGAATGTTATCCTATATTATCATTATACAATTCTAATTTCCTTCAACAACTACTTTTAGTGTATGAATCCATTATCAGAAGACACTCTACAATTTACACAGGATCCATCAACTATTCAAATTCTAATTCCAAAGATTGCATATATACCTCATACTGGTGTCAATTATACTACATTATATAGTTTGAAATTCGTCACTGGTATATACGAATGTGAAAGTAAAAATAATATAAACAATGGGAAGATTGATAGGGGTGTGTACAATATATAACAATTGCAGCAACAGTGTACAATGCTTTGCAAGTGGGAGCACACAAGATATGCGATACATCTTGATTAGCATGCTACAAAGAATCTTGACCCCCAATTGATATATATATATCTGCAGCTGATGTACTCTAACGCACATAAACATTGAACAAAACAAAGTGTAATAGCAAACACAAGTCAGAAACGTATAACAACAAATCAATACAAACACCTATAATTATATTATCATGTCCGCTCAAATATCGTTTGAACAAGAAAGATCAAAGCAGCTACAGACTATTCGAGAATATAAACTACCTAATTCGATATCTCATCTAAACTGGAGCAGAAGTCAACTCGAAGCTGAACAAGTTAAGAAGCTTCGAAGAGTTCTGACTTTTGCAAAGTTAAACTCACCTTTCTATGCTCGACGTTTGGCCGGTATCGATATAGACACCTTCGAGTTAAAAGACATGCACAAAATCAAACCAGTTACAAAACAAGACGTTATGGAAAACTGGGATGATATCGTGACTGATTCATCTCTAACATTGGCAAAAGCCAACAAGCATTTGGAGGCACTTCGTGACCATCACAGCAACAATTATTACTTTAAATCAGAACAGGATAATACATTGGAGCATTACTATCTCTCAGCCACTGGTGGTACTTCAGGAAAGCGTGGTCTCTATGTATGGGATGAAGATCTATTTGAAACGACTTCTGCAATTACATATCGACTGGAGGCGGCAGAGGATATGATTCATCCTGCTCATACGGCTTCCAATAATACCAAGCGTACTGCTGTAATCTGTGCTGAATCATACCTACATGGTAGCCATATGTTATTTCCACAGTCACCAGATCCACAGCGTAAAGTACAGGTTTTCCCGGCATGCATACCTTTGAATCAGCTTGTAAGTCAGCTGAATGAGTTCCAACCAGACCGACTTGTTAGTTATTCAAGTGCAATTGCTGAACTATGTAACGAGGCTTTGGCAGGAAGACTTGATATTCAGTTGAATAGGATCATGAGTAATTCGGAACCTCTATCTTCAGAGACACGTCAAAAGGCTCTTGCTATCTGGGAAATAAACATTCATAATAGTTGGGGCTCGGTTGAATTGGGGGTGGCTGGCATGGAAGGGAAAGATTTTGATGGAATCATACTAGGGGAGGACTTTCATATCATTGAAGCAGTTGACTCATCAGGTAACATTATTGAGAGTGGAGATGCTGATCATATGCTTGTGACTCGTTTATTCGGTACAACTATGCCTCTCATTAGATACAAGATGACCGACTCACCAACGATTGAGTGGAGGCTTGATGCATCAGAAGCCCCTGCCTATCGACGTATTACTCAACTTCATGGCCGATCTGATGTTTGGTTCTATTACAGTATTCCACAGAAGAATGAGCAAGTGAAGATACATCCCATGACTTTCCGTCAGGTCTTAGGCCAATACTCAGAGATTCATGAATATCAAGTACGACAGACTGTAAATGGAGCTGATATTGATCTACTCATCAATGATGATGCAGATCTTGATCCAATTACTATCAATCAAATTGAGGAGAAGCTTAGCAGTAAACTGGGTAAACTTGGAGTCCAAGAATCGACTGTCAATGTTCAAGTTTCAGTTGTGGAGAAACTGAACCGTCATCCAGAGTCAAACAAGCTGACTAGGTTTGTAAAGCTCGCTGCAAAGGATATGGATAGTCCTGTCAAGGACATGGTTCGTCAAGACAATCTAGTTGTTGCTCTTCCACAATGAATACTATAAAGATAGTTATAAGATAAGATGCTTTAAATTTAAAGAACAGTCTCTAAACCTGATAACAAAATACTTAATTAGGTATGCTTGAGTCTCCGACATTGCATACTGAATGAAGGCACCGGCTTGAATTGTCTTGTGTTCTTATAACAGCCAAGTTGATTCCGTACCAATACACCCACGGTATCCCCAGGAAAGTGTGATCCCTTGTCCAATACAAGACACTTCAAACATTATGCACATCATCAGTTCTTCTTGCCATAATATTCCTCTTTACTACTGAATATCTGTCATTAAAATACAACACTATTAACAACGATGAAGGGAGATCTAGATGAACAAACAACTAGAATCAGAATCAAAGATTCAATTGAATGTGTAAAAGATAAGCTATTACGATCAAGGAAGAATAGAGTTTCCATTGAGAAGGAGCAGCAACAAATACCTGGGAAAGCCACAATTAACAACTATGACATAGACATGTACCGAACTGTACCTAGCTGGTTAATACACGGTAATTTCAACTACTGAACCCAGTTACAAAATTAGTGTAGAGTGTAACATTTGTAAGATAATTGTTGACTAATAATATATGCGTGTTGTTATTCCCGTCTCGAATTCCCAGTTCCATCTAAAGAAAGTCTATGAGATATTCTACTCATGAAACATTTATCAACCACATCTAGATAGTCAATAACCCCAATCATAATAATCTAATCTAACGACGACTACGCCCCTTGGTACTCTGAGAGGCTGTTCCCCAAGCTCCACCAGTCCCAAAAGAACTGCTGGGTTCGTCGTCATCAGAGTCACTGTCCAAGTACTGAACGTTCCTCCTTCCACGTCCTGATGCAGCAGGTTTACGTGTAGAAGTAAAACCAGAGGCGGCCGACGTCATGGTAGACTGAGTTTGACTCGGAGCTCTTGCCTTGGTTGTCGCTACCGAGCCTGCAGCCTTCTTCTTGCCACGTGCCTTCGGTGCTGGAGTCTCTTCTTCCTCACTATCATTGATTTCCTCCACATCACTGTCATCATAATTGTACTTGGGTTTCTTGGTAGTAGCACGAGCAGTACGAGAACGAGAAGGCTTGACCGATGTTGCCTGAGATTGGCCCATAAACTCAATATCGGAATCATCATCAGAATCATCACGACGAGACGCTTTCTTCTTGGCAGGAGCCTTCTTCTTGGTTGCACGTTTCTTTGGTGGTGGTTCTTCTTCAGACTCAAAGTCCATATCATCCGAATCATCATCATACTTCTTAGACTTTGTCTTCTTCTTGGCAGCTGTTGTTGTCCTAGCCTTCTTCTTGGTGGGAGGAGCCTCCTCCTCTGAGTCTTCCATGGAATCATCACCACCCTTGGAATTGGCTCTCTTCTTTCCCGACTTCTTCTTTTTCTCCTCTTGCTCCTCTTCTCTCTCCATCTCAAAATCAGCACGTTTCTGACCAGTAATTCCGGCCAGGACTTCACGTACAGCAGTAGGATTATCCATGGCAGCATCACCATCATCTCCACCTCCACGAGAACGTTTCATTAGGATCTTTTGATTCTGCATAAGAACTTTCTCCGTCCTGTCTTTGATGGCCTTGGCATCTTTCTTCTCAACGTATAGTTCCAAGGCTGAAATATGGGGTTTGAAAGCTATTGAGATCTTGTATTTGACAAGAAATTGGATTAGGTCGACACAAAAGAAAACTCACCTTCACCCATACTCTTCTCATCCAGTAATTCCAACTTCTTTTCATTATTCACCAAGTTCTCAGTAACCAAGTCCTCAATGTTCACCTATATTTGGGAAGAGAAATGTGAGATGAAATGCCATTAACAAATGCACAAAGAAGTAAGCACATCTTAATAAGACAACTCACATCAGCCAAATCTTCTGGCTCAGTCGGAACGTTCAGACCTGCAGCTCCACGTTTCTTCCTAGTGGCCTTTCCGCCCTTGGCACTCTCCGCCTGACGACGCTTGTGGAAAAGAAGAATATCACCTGGGTTGGCCTATAAATTTAAGCATAAGGGTATGTGTGTGAGAGGTATTGGTGTGTGTAGACAGTAAAAGGGGATTAGTGACAACAAATAAATAACAACGTACCACTTCTCCAACAAACTGGGAACCAAAACGTTGGTTGTTCAAGGTAGAAAACCCACTATGTTCTACCTTGAGACGTACAAGTACCTTCTCGGGCTGCTTGATGCTATACTTCCGTTCGGGTTTATCAGAGTCATCAAACTCGTCTTCCAATGAACGTAACTGGGCAGCCTTTTCCTCAGCAGCTTTGACCAAGTCATCAGCTTCCTCTCGAGCTCTTTTGATCTGTGTTAGAAGTTAAGACAAAGAAGAGAGTGTGAGTGGAAAATATAAGAAAGTCCTATGCTGCATATTAATCATATATGGACTTACCAAAGTATCCACCTCGGAAGCTAGGACTTCCGACATTCGCTCCTCCACCTTGGGATCTTCGATATCTAAGACACCTCCCTGTTCTCTAGCCTTCTCACCAAGGTTAACTTCACCAACTGCAAAACTACGTACACAACTCAATGGAATACCCTGTAGACGGAAGTTTTGTCCCTTGATTTCAAGTAATCCAACTTGCTTCCGTTTTGATTCACCTGCGGTGAGAGAAGTGGCAACACTAGACCCTGGCTGGGAAATACGAAACGTTCCTACCAAACTCTCTTGAGGATCAATGTTACATTCATGTTCATGTCCCCAAACAACTAAATCCATCCACTCGGGAATCATAGACTCATGGACACAATTCTTTGACCCACGTCCTAAATCACGATTCTGGTGTAAAGTAAAGATATTGAACCACTCCTTTTGCTCATCTTCATCAGTACTTCCATGTTCGGGACGTAAGAATTTCACTTTCTTACCCTGCCACATTCGATTTAGACGTTCATCACGCATAGATCCCATACCGTACAGTGCCACCTTAGTGTCACCCTTCTGGAGTAAAACGGGCGAGACCTTGATATTGTCAACCTCATCTTGACGTCCGAAGTAGTTGACAAGGTTGGATACGGATAAAAGATCAACTGCCGAAAGAAGATCCGGTCCACCATCACGAGTAGGATCGTCATGATTTCCATGGATGGTAAAGATCGGAAGATCCACCTGTGGTTTTGAAATTGTATAGAAAGAAATATGAGCTCATCTATCCATATAAAACAATAAATGCCAATTTCAATCCCCAACTCAACACGCAAGAGACATAAACTATAACTATTCAACTCCTATACACAATAATACCATCAACTATATCCATTCAAAACAAAGCATAGACATAACTAACTCACCGAATAAAACTCATCCTCATAATTGGCACGTCCACTAACAACACTCCTAAGACATTCCTTCTGATCACTAACGATTTGAAATTTGACAGCATCCGAACCCAAACAATATCTACGTAAAATTTCCATAGTCTGTATATATCATTACGTGAATGGAGAAAAGGGGTATGAGGAGTGTATTTTAGTGTCAAGGTGATATAACTAAAAATGATCACATCTTGTGCACAAAATACTTATCCACATCCCCACAACCCCAACCAACATACCACTAAACCGTATATATAAAAAAATTCATAAAGATAAACACATATAACACGTACCGTATGCAAAGTCTTCCTACTTGGTTTATTATCATGAAATAAATCACCACTCAACAATACTAAATCAACCTTATTCTGTCGTGCTAAACTTAGCACCTCCTCCAATGCCGCGAATGAATCCATACCACGGATAGGATCACGTTCATTATATCCTAAATGATTATCGGTTGATAATAATACCTTTAGGACTGAATCTTCTTCGGAGGTTGGTGTTGGTTCATCCTCCTCATCACTATTTTGGTTTGTTGCATTGTTGTTGGTAGTAGCACGTGCGGCGGGTGTACGACGTCCTCGACGGTTAGTGGGTGGTGATTCTGGTTCATCATCTTCTTCTTCCATACCATCATTTTGCATACTTTCATCTGCAGCATTAGTATCATTTTGTTGTGGTTCAGGTTCAGCAGCTGGTTCTTCTTGTGGTGCCTCTTCTTCCTCTTGCGGAGGCGGCGTGGCTGCCTTTCTTGCTGGTGCCTTTCTACGTCCGCGGGGCATGGCTAGTAATCAAGTGTTTGTAGGTGTATATATGGATATAGGAGGGGTGGATATGGTTCCCACACAACTTCGTATTTTAAAGATTTCTTTTGGGTGGTCAGTGGTCAGTTCGTCTATTTTTCATGTATCTACGTATCGACCTCACGGCTACTAACAATAATAAAGGTTTGTGTTTAGTTAATTGTTGATAATAGACCCACTTCGTCACATAATAATCCCCATGCTGTAATATTGGTGTGATTCTACATATTTCATTATCTAATATATCTACTACATCAACAAAATACCATTTTTATACACATGAACATACAGTTTTTACTGCAATCAAACAAAACATCAAAATATAAGTTATACTCTCTATCAGTGTAATTGTTTAATAAGTAATAATGCCTACTGCAAGTAAAGTTCTCGTTAGAAAGGGTGAAACCGCCTTGGACCGTACTAGTGATACCGCCACTATGTCATCTGCAACGGTGAAGGCCGATGGTGCACCTAAAATGCTGAACAAGTTATTCAATCCCAATGGAAATGGAGGTACACGTAAAACTGCTCATGGTGATGAGGTTGACCAAGGTGCGTCTGGTGATGACTGTAAAAGTCATTCGATAGTACTGCCTACCCAAACAAGATCCGGTAGAACCATCAAAAGGAAGTCCCCAGTTGATCTATCTTCAACAAATTTCAAGAGGCCAAAGGAAGGTGTGAAGGTTGAACATGAACAGGATAATGTATTTGGTGATGTGATAATATTTAGGGAACCAACCTCCCTAAGACATGAAATTCAGCAACTCAGAGTATTTTATGAAAAACATGGTAGATCTCCAACCCCCAGTGAAAATCATAGGCTCAATGAATTATGTACCAGATTAAGACAAGTAAGAAGGAATCCAACAAAGTCGCATTTTCACATTGGGAATAGAAAACCGGGAGAGAAGTTGAGCGAAGAAATAATCTCGATGCTAGATTCATTCAACTTTGAATGGGAGCCTGTTGCCAAACCTAAACAATATCCTAATACACTACAAGGTCGTATTGAGGAACTAAAAGATGTCCGGGAAAAATATGGCCCTTTATTAAATGGCACCAATAGGAATGGAATTCCATTGTTGGGGAAGAAGCGGAAGAAAGTCATTAGTAAGTTTTGTAGTGATCTTCGGCAGTCAAGAAAGAACCCAGACAACCCAAAGTATCAATTAAGTGAGAGTGACATATCTGAATTGACTTCTTTCGGCTTTGAATGGGATAAGGCACCGGTACTACCAAAGAAGACCAAGGCCAAGGTCAGAATATTAAGTTCTACCATCGAGAAGTTGGCTGGTCCTCCTGCAGATGGCGAGAGGTATACGCAAATGGAGGTCATTGAGCTTTCACTAATACACGGCAAGCGATTTGTTATCAAGGCCATCGAAAAGTCAAGATTTCCACAGGACTCCAAGCAACTGTATCAGTACTTTCCAAGAGCTAATGAGGCTAATCAACTCTTTGCAGATGATATTGTGCGAGAATTGTTATGCAAGCATGTTATCGGTAGCGATGAATGGCATACAAAAGTTGACGTGATTGTTGAATCAAAACATGGGCCAAGCGAAGCTCATATCTACAAACTATTTAATTATACCAAAGAGTAAATGGTCCGGATGGTATTGGTGATAAGTAAAGGCGTGTCATAACAAACAGGATCAATTGTGATAGTGCATATTGTTGTAAGTTAATCCTATGTATAGAATCGCCCTCATCCCACAACATGTAGCCTACTCTAGGCAACTTATATAGCCTTGCAGTGCTAGGCAACTTCTTGGATATAGAGTGTTCCATCTTATATTGATACCTGATCTCACTTTTCAATCTTTTACATACGGTAGCTTTTTTAAGCCAGCTACTCTCTTGATTTACTTGTTACTAGTGCAAAATCACCCTCTTCTTCGTCTATCTTGCCATCATCTTCACTTTCATCAGTATTGCTTTTGTTTGATATGATAGTCCGTAGCAGCACTTGTACAGCTCCTAACGCAACACCTATGCCATTTGGTACTATGATCAAGTAGTCCATGATACCAAACCCAAACAAACAAAAGAAGAGACTACAAGCCGTATTCATTATCATTGTTCGAAAGTGAATTGATGCCGAGTCCTTTTCTTTTAATACTGTGTATATAATTGAGAGTGGCGCACCGTAGAAAAAACTAAGGTTGATATTCACGGCTATACCGATGATTAGTTCTCTTTGTCGTATATCTAACTTGATGAATGATATGAATGATATGAGTGTTATAAGTGTTAACCATATTGATATTATAACTACTACAACTTTCTCATGTGGCGCCGGTGCCTCACTTCTTTGTATCGAAATCTCATATGCCAACTGTGTAAAATGTTGAAGTGTAGTCTCGGCATCTGGTATTTGTTGCTTTTGTAATTGTGGTCGTCTATCTTGTGGTATATCTTCTTCTACTTCTTTATTACTATTGTTGTTAGAATCTGATGCACCAAGAGATACAATACTCTCATCAACCTCTCTTATTGAGGCCATTAAATTGCGATGACTACTTTCAATTAGCTTCTTCTGACTCTTCTCAAGGTAAGATACGACCGATGATGTCATATCGTGTGATAATCTATCACAATATTGAAGCTTTGCAGCAGCCATGTTTAGCCAGATACTCATGATAAGACCCGGAGCATTCGCCCAGAATATGAACCAATTCTGTTAAGATAGGGAAAGAGGAGATGGTAACTCCTGTTAGACTTGTTGTTTGCAAGTCAGTCAAATAAGGCAAAGAAAGATGAAACATTACTAACCTGTATAAGATAAGAGTATACAATCCATCCGATACAATTACCAGTCATTACCGCCCATGGCGTTGGATTCATTGGCCCAAGCGTCCCTTCCTTTACTGCACTTTGTACATCTTTAATTGGCGCTACAATAGAAAAGCAAAGAAAGAGAATTAAATATGGAGTAGATCCATCAGTAAGAAGTCTATCAGTTGAGAATCAATTTTGCAAATTTGTTGGCCACATTATCGGTTCACAATGAGATACACATTCTCTTCTTCACAATAGCACGAACAGCTTGCTTTATGATTGAGAGGTATCATCGTTCAATATATAAACTTCTATAAACTTGAGCATGTAGCTTGTTCATATGATATGATTGAGAGGTGTATACTATTACTTGTAGCTTGTTCATATGATATGATTGAGAGGTGTATACTATTACTTGTATGGTAGCATACTCATGATGCATGAGATGAGAGTTGCAATACAACATATGTATTTTCTTACCTGAAAACATTAGATTTGCGAAGATCATACCCACAGCGGGGCATATATATTCGAAGATGATTACTCTGGCTGATACCATGATATTGAATTGCTAACCCTAGAAGAGAGAGAGCGTAGAGGCCACAACAAAAATGGCGTGCCAAATTATTATGTAATCCGTACTCAACTAGTATGGAGTACCGTATTGTTTGTATTTTGTGAGGTTTGGTGGTATTGTAGGTGATAGGTTGATTATTGTCCAATAATATATAGCCATTGGGATGGGCTTTAGAAGTAGTAGTTGATAAATCATGTAGTGCAATGGTCCTGAGCTCATCGATACGATACTACACCACCCAACTATCTACCCGTTTTACGACTCTTTGTGTTTGAGTAGTTATTCTTATGATAGGTATTAGGTATGGAGTACAACAAAAGAAATAAGAAGCTCTTCAAACAAAGAGTACAATTATTACTCGCCGCTATTACAATATGGATGACTATTCATTTGTACTTTCTCCTATATAATGTAAGCATTGCATTAGATAATCAAAACTCTGCACTACTAAGACCACCGACTACTACAAACTCATCTCTGCAACAACATGGTAATAGCAGAAGTTGGGCCAAGCGTCATTTTCAAGAGGTAGGAATAAGTCTTGATAATGATACTCTAACTGAATTACCTACCAATTATGAGATTATAAAATTGTTTGGTAAAGAACCATTGGTCGTCATGGGTAGTAATAGTTTGAGCAGAGTAGAGGCTAGTAGTGACAGCAACAATAACAATAATCGACATCATAATTCTTCAGTACAATGCAACAACTTTTATAAACGTGTACCGGATCCAAAAGACCGTTGGATAGGCGTTGCGGGGTTCTTCAATACTGGTACTAATTTATTATATCAATTACTCAAAGCAAATTGTGTCATGCCGAACAATAATTCAGTCTTTTGTAAGTGTTCTTTCTCCTGACTTGATATTGGATCTCGCAACCTTTTATCTAAACTTGTATTGTTTGACTTTGATTCTGATATATACAGGGCAAGTACCATGGGGTAAACACGCATTCGCTACACTTTCGCGCAACCAAACGGCCAAAGGCAAAGGACATGCAATAAAAGACAATGGACTAGCAATAGTAGCAACGCGAAACCCATTTGCTTGGTCTCATAGTATGTGCAAACATCCATATGTAATCAAATGGGAATATACTGAACATTGTCCAAGTGCAACATCACAAGTACTCAGTTGGGGTGGCCATAGTAACTTATATACATTTTACAACAGTTATTATTCAAAGTATTGGAAAGATTTTCATCATCCTAAGATATTTGTTAGATTAGAAGATATTACATTACGTCCACAGTCAACCATATCAAAAGTTTGTAATTGTGCTGGAGGGCAAATGACTGCTATGTTCCAACATGTTACGGATAGAAGCACGACAGACATGACAAAGGCATGGAAAAGTGTAGTCGCCTCCAGCAATGAAATTAATGGTGGGCTATTACATATAGAAGAATATACAATTGCAAAGCAGGCATTGGATAATGGTGGTCTTATGGGACTTTTTGGCTATAAACATCCTCCTCCTTCGTCTTCGTCTCGACCTTACCGAACGAGTAACTTGTACTTCATATTCATAGTCATAGCAGCACTGAGCGTATATGTGCCTCTGAAGCTACTTTAAAGTAAAAACTGGAAATGGAAACGTCTTCCTCTTAATCTATTTATAACAGCTCCCCCACTGTATGGATCTCAGACTTAAGATCATGCCATTATGTTTGTATGAAGATTCAAACGTCAGACTATCTCCTCTTTCTCGTGCAGTGTTGTAATTCCTCATTTTGGAAACGATTTATTTCCACTCCAAGATAGTACAGTCTTTCTGCAGCTGCCACTGTTGGATATTCCTCTCTCAACCTTCGACGGAAGGTTTCACTTTCAAAAACATCAGAACAGCGATTGTATTCCGTAATGTTCTTGCCTTTGGCCGTTTGGTTGCGCGAAAGTGTAGCGAATGCGTGTTTACCCCATGGTACTTGCCCTGTATATATCAGAATCAAAGTCAAACAATA
>Ga0214479_100395_pt1 | contig 26526 bp, 17 predicted proteins | sample M1_20Mar14CPVII9_5_FD_165054 | JGI IMG/M metagenome (GOLD analysis project Ga0214479, IMG submission 165054) | Marine eukaryotic communities from Monterey Bay, California, United States - M1_20Mar14CPVII9sort6BwellE14 | ecosystem: Environmental > Aquatic > Marine > Unclassified | place: USA...
TTACTCAATTTACCAATACTACCACTAGCCCCGTCATCATCATTATCATCAAAATTAGCAGAAGGAGCAGCAGTAGTACCCTCCAAGTAATGTAATGAACTTTGTAACTTTTCAATCTTCTTACCATCCATTAATCGTTGCATACGTATATATGCTAAATCTTGATCTTTCATAATTTTAATAGCATCCGATCCCAATCCCTTCTCTTCCATATCAATACGCCGTGCCTCATGTGTCTTAACATGCCTACCTGAATTATTACCTGACATACCATCAACTTGTGAACGGTGCATACCAAAGTAGAATTCATCAGGATTGCGATTGGCAATTTTCGTACGCATTGATTTTAGATGTTTTTGTTTCTTATGATAATCTTTCGAACGGAGTTTATAATCAGTCTTCTTCTCGAGTAATCCGAGGTGTTGACGCGATTGGGGTTGGGAGCGCTCCTTGTGGGTAACGCGTTTAACGGCATTGCGTAGGGATGACATGATGGTTTGCAATGTAGGTGTGTGTGAAGTGTGTAATAGTAGTGAGAGTAAGTGGTGTGTGTTGTATTGGTGATATGTGTTGTGTAATATTAGGGCAGTTTATCTCTTGCAAACCCTAACGCTCGCTACTATAAAATATAGGTACACAAGAAGTATTATGAGATATACTCTTTAGTTCTGATACTGTGTGTGGCAGAGGCGTAAGTAGTAATATGGTAGATGACTGCAGAGCAACAATGCTTTTATGGCTGGCAAGTGGGAATATTCATATCTTATTTTGGCGATAGAACTACCATACTACTACCCCCAAATCATGTGTGAAGTACCAATCAGTTCCTATTTGAGCAACCTATCGACAACAGCCAGCAGTTGAACCCGTAACATGTCTACCATCATATACATATCACGAGTGATGACGGCGGCGTCTTCTCCGCTGCTCATATGTTTTGCAATGTATTGCAATTTACTTTTTGCAAATGCATTCACATCAACATCAACATTGCAAACAACAAAACATCACAATTTATTATCCAGCCGTCATCTCAGCCGTCATCTAAACCAATCATATAATCATAATATAGCCAGCCGTCATCTCAGCCGTCATCTCGACCAAGCATATAATGTACTACTTCAATCTACACCATTTGATTTAGACATGTATGACAATTTAAATACGAATGATAATGACGACAATGATTCATTTATGTCTGATGACAACGAAGAGGAAGTACCACCACTAGCAGTTCCACAAGATACAAAGCTAACAATAGGTCTAACGAAATATTCACACGATACCACCCTCTGTGCAGCCGATTCATCAACAGGTCAAGTATTATTTGCATTATCAAAAGAGCGTATATCACGTAACAAACATGATGGTGGTGATACTGCATCATTAGTTGAATTATGTTTAGAAACATTAGATTTGGATATTGATAATATTAACAAAGTTGTTATGAATAATCATCATCATCGAATATTACCAATGGAAGATAATGTAGAACACATGGAATGGGAAGAAGGACTTGGTATTAACTACTGTAATGGTGCTAATAATGATGGTGGATATACAGATGAATATAACATTCTATCAAGTGTACCAAACAAAGTTGAATTAAGTCATCATTTAGCACATGCATATAGTGCAGTATCTCAATGCACATTCAACAAAGGAATGGTAGTTGTTATGGATGGGATGGGTGAGACTTGGCGTACTATGCAGCATGCATTACTCGAGAATGATGATACATATGTATCAGATTTAGACTTGTGTGTTGATAATGACGATGATGATGAGATACGATTCATACCAACGGATATAGAGGAGCGTGCAAAGACTAGTTACTTTGATTGGAGAGAAGCTGAGAGTGTATATACATTTGATAAGGTTGATGGAGAGCATTTGAATATAAAGCCCATATTTAAAAGATTTACGGAAGAGAATTCACCTCCAACACTTTACAATCATGGCTTTGAAAATATGGATTCACTTGGTGCTGTATACTCTCGAGCATCATCGCATATCTTTGGTGATTGGAATGCATGGTGAGTTGTATTCTTCTTTTTATATGATGTTTTCTTTTGGACAAGCTTTTAGTCTGATCATATTCTTGACCTAAATGCATCAATAGTGGTAAAGTTATGGGTTTAGCACCTTGGCAAGGACACGTGTGGGATAAGGATACAACAACACCACTAACAGCTGAAACTATCAATGAGCCCATATTCGAGGGAAAACTATACAAAGATATAGATGATGGGGGACTACAAATAGACAGGAGTAGAATGATGGGTCTACCATTCAACGCAAGAATTGATCCTGACATGTTTGATAATGAGGGCAACATGGTCAGGAGTAAGAAATATGATTTTGATGATAATGATTATATACCACCTGAAAGTGACAATGATGAGACGACTGCCAGTGACAACAACAATGAATCACCATCAAAACAACTTCCAACAAAAGTTGCACTTGATGCAATATCATTATCATCTCGGATACAAACTGACTTGGAATCTGTTGCAATGGACTTTGTGAAACACTTTAAAGATGAAACTGGCGAAACTAACTTATGTCTTGCTGGTGGTGTTGCACTCAATAGTGTATTGAATGGTAAACTGAGTAGAGAACTTGGATTTGAGAATACATTTATCCCTCCGTATCCTGGTGATGACGGTATTGCTGTTGGATGTTGTGCTTTTGGTCTATATGGGCTTACTAATGGCGATTCTGCCTCTTCGGATTCAGAAGATGTGCCTTTATGGAGTGAACCTCTATCGCCATACCTCGGCCCAATGCCTACCAATAGTGAAATACAAGAAGCTATAAGCCACGCGAGTCCATGGTTAGAGGTCGAAACAGTACGAGATGAATCAACACGAAATGATTTGATTGTTGAGGAACTATCCAATGGAGGAGTAGTTGCAATATACAATGGCAGGAGTGAACTAGGACCACGGGCTCTCGGACATCGTTCGATATTGGCCGACCCTCAAAAGAAAGGGCTTGTGCGATTCATTAATGAGTTTGTAAAGAAACGAGAGTCCTTCCGCCCATTTGCCCCTAGTTGTCTGGCAGAGGAAGCACATAATTGGTTTGAGTTGGGAGAACAAGCTGCTGCAGTTAACAATAATGTATCTCCATTCATGAGCATCACTGCCCAAGTTAAAGAAGCAAAGAGAGAGATGATACCCGCTGTGACACATTGTGACGGCTCATCAAGGCTTCAGTCAGTAACCTCAGAAGCTGAACCACATTATCATCGACTGATCTCGGCTTTCTTTAAGAAGACTGGCATACCAATGGTGCTGAATACATCTTTCAATACCCTCAAAGGAGAGCCAATAGTCGAGTCACCACAGAATGCAATACGAAGCTTCTTATCATCAATGGGGACAATTGAAATGTTGGTCATGGGTGATTATGTCATCAAAAGAAAGCAGGCTAATATCCGGAGTCTTCTTGGAGAGGAACAGAAAAGTGGAATCATGACTCCGCCATCATTCCCAACGAGAGCAGGTTCAGTCAATTATGAAAGTTCCTTTTCAATCGAGGCTAATAGTTCCGATGACAATGGATCATCAGTCTCAAAGACTCGTATTCAAATGCCTGAAAGACCAATGCATAATGAAAAGGATGGAGGTTGGTTTGAGTTGATAGATGATCTTGAAGGACAGCTGTTAGGTATGTGTGATGGTACTGTTGGTGTGGCTGATATCTTAACACAGTTTACAGCTGAAGGGGACTATGATAAAATCACTGAAGAGGACCAGTTTTTATTACAAAACATCATACAAAGGCTTGTTCGGCTGTATGAACATACTTTAATCAGCTGGTAACCTAAGTATAAGATTTAAGGAAGAGAAGCATACTCATATCTTTTGATGTATGTCCCCCCTAAGAAGAGAACAATCAAGTCCATACACACGTATAGTAAGGAGATTCGAAAGAATGAAGTATGCAAAGCGGTATCTTTTGGTATCCACGCACTACAGCGCCCATGCATAATACCCTCTAGGTGATAAGTTGATTTGATGTTACTGCATGCTATTGTTGGTTATTGACTGTTTGGGACTACTCTTTTATTCAAATACTCAGCCAGTATATGCTTGTTGTGATTTATCAAGAAGTTTCGATAGTTTTAGTTTATTAATGAGGTCAATCTCAAATAAACGATGAGTAGTACAAGTTCTGCGATTGCAAATAGCAATACGAATCCACATAAACATTCTGTCTCGATTTCAAGTACTAATCTTGGTGATGCAAGCGGCATCACTATATTGCTTGGAAATCATGCAAAGTTTGGTTTAGCCGAGCGTTGTTGGTGAGTAATATATAAATCTATAATTTTTACATGCTTCATACTTTATAACATACTAACAAACATCTTTGCTTTTTATACATATTGTGTACTATTAATATTATATCTAGTTATCATTTTGATTTGATAGAAACTCTAACGTCACTGCCTAGCCCAAGAGGAGGACGATCTCGTAGTAATAGAAGAGATCGGGGTATCAGTATTTCTTCACAAGATGGAGTATTAGTTTCAAGTAGTGATTGTGACAATGCAGCAACATCAACTAAGACTTCTGCGGCAAAAGAAAATGATATAGACGAAAAAGTAGATGATACTAAAACATCACACGCAGGTATATATAAAGCAAAATCATCATCCTCTACCAACGCTTCAACAATTTGTGGAGTAGTTTCACTCCTTGAATGTGTTACAGGTGGTGGTATACAACCAGATAGACAAACGAAACGTGCATTACGATCCAAACATCGAGAGTTTAATACAAGAGCACAGGTAGCATGGGGTACATTAAAACGAAAACGTGATAAAAAGTTAGGTACTACTGCTACTAATAACAGTGGAACACAACGTAAATGTTATCAACCACGGAGTCTTCCATTATCATTAAGTCCCAATACAAGGGTGGCATTTGCATATGAATTAACGTCAATTGCCATATTGGTAGATGCAAGTTCAAGTTTAACTTCCACTCTTGGAATTATGGATAACTTTGGAGGTATCGGAGAAGGAAAGAGTAGTATACCATCGAATGATTATTGTGTCCCATTGGATCGTCTTGGACCATTGATTAAAACATATTTGCAAGGATTGGTGAAACCAATTAATGTTCCACCCGTTTCAGTCTCAGGGAGAGGTATAGCATTAGGTAAATGGACACCCAATCTAGCCGTTTCAGTGGTAGCAGTATATCCTCCTACATCTGCTGAAAATGGTGAAGCCTCGGCAGGATTGTTAGTACGAGATTATCGTGTTACAGATGAAGCATCGGCATTGGAATTGGCACATCAAGTTGAGAGATGGGCACTAAGGGAAGTTGAGGGCAAGATAGCACAACGATTAGATTTTGCAGACGGACTATCAGCTCTGGGATCTTTCTCCCTCCCGTCATCAACTCAACAGATGAATGGATATTCGACTAGTGTTAAGTCTTCTATGCAGGATATACTCGATGTTGGCAATGCTGCACTTACTACTCTTCCACCCGAGGGCAGGCCATCACTTCTTATTGCCACGGACTGTTCCAATATGTATTGTGGTGGAGCATTTGAATCCCTCAACAACTTTAATATTGATGTACCAGTATCAATATTAGACTTATCTTCCAACAACAGACCCAGTCAGGATATAACAGCCAATGATTCTCAATCTCTCAAAGACACTTGCAATATAAGTGGGGGGATCTTTATGAATTCTGAGCAATTGGACTCTTTCATTAGTGAAATCGCAGGATCGCCATGCTCAGCAGGGCCTACCATTGATTATCACTTCAGTTTTAAGAAGCGGAGTATTAAACCAAATCGACTACAGTGGCTAACTATCTTTTCATTATCACCATTTACACCTGGTCATTCGTCATCTCTACGCCCTTTGAGTATACCAGAACAATCATCCTTCTATCGAGCAAGTAGTTCGATTGCATCTTTTTCAAGTTCATCAATGATGCCTTTAGGAAAGACTGCCGACTCATCAAATAATGATAAAGTATCTATTTATGACCGTCGAATGAAAACACTAGGAGCATCCGTCACTGATAGTTCTCAGCCTCATGAGAGAGTTGTATTAGCGAGATATAACATTCAGCCTATACGCATTAAGAGTTTGCTCATGACAAGAGTTGTTGAAGGATATAGAGCGAGGAGATATGGGGCCAATACTCAAGATACGGACAAAGTGAGCATTCACCTTGTGATGCCATTGCAGAGTGGCGTATTTGTACATTATGAGGCATCTTTTGTGTCATCTCCATATCACATCCCTACTGTTGGTCAAGCTCATATCAAATTGGAGATATCAGGGAGTGATTCTGACTTTATCCAAAGTGTTAAGAAGTTATTCGTCTCTCATGGTAATGAAGTTGTCCTCCATGGTAGACGTGTGCCATTATCCACCAAAGTAGCAGCCGAAAAGGTTTGCAAGCTGTTGCGTTGGACACGAAAGGAAGACTATCTCGAATCATATTTATGCTTACCAGGGTGAGTTACTTGTCATATCTCTTTATGATGATATCACTATGTCGTGAACCCTCACACCCAATCTCTCTCTTGTATGTCATCATACGCAATACAAGTTGGGGTGATATGGACTACTTTTCCTCAGAGTCATCGTCCTTTCTCAGTCGAATCGAATCTTTGTCAACACTTCAGCGCTTTCGACATTTCAGAAGCGAGCAGTTTGATTTGGTCACTGTTTCTCCTAGCTTCTATGAGAAGAGTGCTAGTATTTTCAGTGACACTGAACAAAATATGGGAGAAGAAGCAATGTATTCAGTTTTAGAGAAATGGTCTACTGGTATCATTTCTGACCGATTGCTCTACTTCAAAGTTATCGCGCCCGCACAAGAGGATGATCTCGCATATTACTGCATCATTCGTGTTGCTCAATCTACACTATCTCGACTCTTTACAATGTAAGTACCTGTTGGTTAAGTCGTGTGTCATACCATGTACCTCTTTAATTCCCTTTACACTCTAACAACTGCCAAATGCATGTTGTTTCTACTGCAATTAGAACCATTGACTTTCATGGCGAGATCAAAGCTGAGCTCCGACTCTCTGTTTTGTCAAAACTAAAGAATGATTTGGCTGTTAACTCTGAGATATTGGTTCTTGAACAATGTATAAGCAGATTAGTGAGGACACCACAAATGGCAAAGGATGGGTGGTCATCTTATTTCATTCATAGTAAGAAATGGGAACTATTGCAAGATGATGAGGTTCTTCCTCTAATAACAAAGAGAAGGAATGAAATCGGTCACTTCTTCATACTTCACTCTGATGAACAGACGGGGGTATTTGCCAAATTTGTTACAAATCATGAGGGTGGTCTAGATGATAACAAGAAAGAACATGATGTTGTTTTATATCAAATAGTATCAAAAGTGAACGGTATTTATGTGGACATTTGTATGGAAGCAAGCCATTCAACATTCTATCCCTTCTCTCAAAGACGTTCTCCAAACACAACATTTGCCAAACTGTCAGAGAGAGTCAAAAGGAGAGACCAAGATTGTGCACGCAATGTCAAAAGGTAGGACAAATCACAATCTTTGCTCATGTCTATGTTGTAAACACGATATAACTTTCCAACTAATACAACTCTTAATTTCTTAAGTCGAACAAATGTACTCGCTGCATTAAATCGAGAAGACGGATCATGTATAAAACAGGTAGAAGAAGATGTGATACGTCTCATTAAAGTTTCGACCTGCACAATCAAGAAGCTTCGTTTCTTCTCATCTGAAGGGTATAGTACTGCTAATGATCTGTTAAGTAAACTGACAACAGATTGCATCACATCAGAATCGTTTCACACACGAGCTGCTAAGTTATCAATTGACCAAGAGACGCCAATCCTACAACATTTAGGGATATGGTTCTTAATGCCTCTTGATTGGGGTGTCTTGAGTATCATATGTCTTGAAGCAGCTGACCATATCGACAATGAGTCAAAGGACAACTTTAGGCATCTCGTCTTCTTTACATGTTCGAGCATGGATCTATACGAGATTGATGATGATAGACAAGATCAAGATCACTTGAATGCAGATAATGATGATGATGATAGTGATAACTTTGAGTTATCGGACGTGTCAGCACTGATTCAATCAGCTCATACAAGAAATTACGCGACAGCATGTTACCAAGCACTACGAGATACTGCTCATCCACTTGTATCATTTCAGGAAGACGAGATCGCACATGCGTTATCGTCATTATCTTTCATTACAAGTTTACAAACGTTGGTATCTGTAGATGATATATCCGATCATTTAGGAGAACACTCTCATACAACAACTGGAATCAAGCTCGGAGAAGTTATTGAAAGTCTACTGACAATCGTACCGGGTAGTAATGGTCACCTATTCTTTTATAATGGAGATGAAATTGATGACTCAGAAGTCGACATTGATCTAATCATCGAAAGAGATGATGGATCCGCTATTTCTATTGAAGAAGAGGTACCACCTCTATTCTTCAGATTTACACTTGATGAAGAGCTAGTAAGTATGAATGAGATCCTCGCGCTAAAGAAGAGTGCAGTTTTAGCTGCACAGGTTTCAGCTAATGGCAAGTCCCTCCCGACAACACACTCGGTTGTTTCGTCAAAGATTCAACATCGATTGGATTCATTTGAAGCGGAGCAAGTGCTAGAGAAGTTAAGGTATACAGGTTGTTTGTTGACTCAAGACATTATTGCACAAGTCATGCTGAATATATCCAAGACAAGACACAAGTCGTGTGATGTTACTCTTGAATTCTTCATGTCCCAGTCCCAAGCATTAGTTGCTGCTGATGATCTCACGGGAAGAAATGAACGTGATCTTGACCATTGTCTTAGAGTTTTAATGGCAGAATTTGACAGTGATGACGAATTTCTTAGAGCTAATGAAAAATCATTCCTCGTTCTTGATGTCTCTGCATCTAGGGAAGTGTTGCCGTATTTCTGTTTCATCACTATACACAAGACGAGAGGAGTCATCAGTGCAAGTGTATATCACCCTTTGGGGGATGAATCTGCGGACGAACAGCTTCAGCTCACCCAAAGCCTTGTGAAGAGAGGTTGTAATAGGACGAACCAACTGTTATTGCTTGACAGTCTATACAACACAAAGAATGCATGCCGCTTGCTCATTAAAGAAGAAGGTGTTCAGGAAGGAGACAATGAGCAAACAGAGGCCTCGTACTCTTGCCCTATGCAGAAGAAGCTTGAATTTCCTCTTCACAGACGCTGCGCACCACAGCAAGCCATTCTGGCATTAGAAACAGGCATCTTGCAAAACTTCCGAATATCCAATCGTCGAGGCTTGTTTGTATACAAAGACGAATCAGATCATGTGTTTTATATGAAGTTAAATTGGATCAAGACATCAGAAGATTCTGCCGATGAAAACCTTCACGTGATTGAGCTGTTGGTATATGGCTGCGAGGTTCCTGGACCTTCCATAACAATTCAGCTTTTTAATGTGCTTCGACGAAAGCTTCTAACCTTGACCTTGGATTCGCTGTCTTCCTTGTTGAGGCATAATCCGTGGTTCAATCTACTTGATTTTGATTTGGCATTCATTAAAAACTTTGAAAGTGAACTGAAGGAGCTGGACAACAATGAAGATCGACCTGTTTCTCCATCATCGGATAGCATTCGAACTTACTCTCTTCCACCAAACATTCGTGATCCTTTAATTCTCATGTTGATGTTTAGGCAAAATATATGTGGTAGCACCTTCATCCAACATTTGCATCATGATGTTGATGATACCAGCTCAGACAAGTTTCAACTAGAAGAGGAAGACAACGGGGACATCAAACTCTGCTTTAGTAAGCTACCCGACTTTCAGTTTTACTTCAATTCTTCTCCAAGTCAACTTGATCCTAATCTCGTTAATACCAGTACTGAGAAGGGGAAACAGTTCTCCCGACAAGTAGGTTCTGGTATTGCAATCATTGAGGTTAACCTTGAGCATGGTACTCATTCAGAATGTGAGCTGGTTATTGGGAATAAGAGTTCAGAAATAAGCAACAAACTGCATGTGTCACTGTCAGACATCACACTATGCGCAAAGAATTCAGATAATGATAACAACACGGACTTCAAGATTCAAGTCAAGATTACCAATACAACATGTGACATCGACATTTTACATAGATGGGTTGAGCTTTCTTTATCTCAAGTACTTGTTGCTTGGAGCATTGAGTGCCATCTCGCATCATCTAGACTTGGTTTACTCCAATACGAAGAAGAGAAATCTTCTCAATATGACTACAAGCCATTTCTCCAATCAAGGCAGATATCCATCAACAAAACCTTACCAGGAATAGTATCACTTGAAGAAATGATCAGATTTGCAGACAAACTACCACATCCAGCTGTTTCAACAGTTGATAATCGGAGTATGATAAGAGCTACAGGACTGGCTAATTTAACCCTAAAGCTGCTCGAGGCATTGCTCAGTTCTTTATCAACAAAAGATAGCATGCTCGGAGGAGTCAACATCATAAGATACACAAAAGCAAATAGCGCTTCATTAGTGAACTTGGCTAACGACAATACACGAAAAAGCTGTGCTCGTGTTGAAGTATTGGGGACGAGAAAAGTAGTGAAAGATCGTGCGACAGATGACATAGAATATATTACCATTTTCGGTTTCAACAATGAGAGCCAAAGTATGTCAGTGGATACCAAAGATTTATTCTTCCAGCATGTAAGAATCCAAGTTAGTTCCTCCTCAAATACTCAACAATCTTCCTTCTCCCAAGCTCTATCTAGAATCAAGAGTGCAAACCCATCTCTCTTTCAACGTCATATGGTATTTATACTGAGAGTTTCAAAATCAAGACGAACACTAATGACATATAATGCTAATCCTCAATTGATGGCAAAGCTAGTCACAACTTTCAAAGAAATCGACCATGCCTCTGCAAAATCTGATGAGCAAAAGCGGGGTAGTCACATTTCTTTCCTTCCTGATACTACTCCAAAACAAGAAGTTGCCGAGGACGCAAATTCAACCAATGCGACTACTTCTCATAAACCAAGTCCGACCATTATTGAAGATGTCCCGGAGACACCAGTGGAGAAGAGACCTGCCAGGAGAATACCAAGGCCTACCTCAATGCTCAGACCGACACTGATTGGCAAATCCGTTGCGTAAGTTTATATCTTGTGAGTGTGCCTAAGATGTGTACATTTTTATGCTAGATGTCTAATCCATTGCTTCTTCTTTATTATAATTAGAGGATCGACTGCCTCTGCCATGCAAGCTAGTCGTATGAGAGCACGGGCAACTTCTCGCCCATCAATATCACAACAAAGAACCATATCTACTGGAAAGACAAAGTTAGAGAACAGCAAAACTATCCCAAAGACAAAAAAGAGGGAATCGCTAGTCAAATCATCTCCAATTCCTAACTTGGACACACCACAAACCAGCCTTATAAAGATGTATAACCTTTTCACTTCACTCTTGAAGGATGGGTCAGAATCTCTAATGTCGCAGCATAGATTGAACCAATCTGCTCTTCAAAATCTTGCCCATTTGTTCTTCAAAGGCACACCAACAGTGCAATCTACAAGGCTCCTGTGTACTTGTTATGGAACTTTTGTTGGAAATGGGTCTGTTTCACTTCTTCCGTGTGACAGTGATAAGGCATCTATTGATGCATTTGCTAATCACATAATGAAGAGATGGGGAGTGATTCGGATTGCAACAGAAGCCACAGAAAGCAACTTGATGTATCTACAAAAAGACTTACTGACGGGTGCCTCTCGCAAGGTAGTTGTTGTATTAGAAATTTCTATACAGTGGGACAGTTCACGAAAGTCATTTACTCTGAATTATAATGCATGGCTAATCAACAGTGCTGATAAATCAGCACGAAAAGACAAAAGAAAGTCATCGTTAAAGAAAATAGAACAAGAAGCCGCCTTGGTTGAAGCAATCAGTATCACCTTTCTTGGTCAACTCAACATTGAATGCGAGTTGTTTAACTTTGGATGTCTCCGTGTATTACAATCTGTACGTGGTACAAGAAGGAGCGGCGCTACTACTCTTTCGATACTTAAATCTATCATATCGAGGTATCAAGATACAGAAGTACAAGCGCGACTGCCGTTACCCCGATACAGGTTACAACGGCGTTTCATGGCGCCATCATCATTCCTTGATGAGCCTCTATTAGAGAGCTGCAACAAGCGAACTCTTATCAAGTATTTGAAATCAAATCATCAAACATACAATTTACAGAGTATTGACTCTGAAGACTGTTCTGTTGGCAAAATGAATATTGGTGGATTCATGGTATACTACTTCGTAGCTTTGCATGAATATGTCGAGGATGCTCTTGATGTATTTGTTCTAACTTCAACAAAGGGTCAGTTCATCGATGGTTACATGACAAAAGAAGGATCGCCCATTGCTGAACGAGTCCTCGATGTCATTATATATTCTGTGATGTCTACTGTACAAGATATCGCTGAGAAGAGTGTAAAGGAGATTCGGAAACAATGCCTCTGGCAGCAGTTTAGTAAGAAGAGTAACCAACCGAATACACTGCAAGCTACTACATTAGTCGACAACATTACAGAGCTGAGAGCATCTTCATTCCATCTTGATTTGACTGTGGTTGATGAGCGTGTAAAGACTTTGCTTTGTGATGAATCAAATGAGCTCGAGATATCCTGGCGTGGCATATTCAATACAATTGATCGCTCGTCATCATTTTCACACTGTATCACTTTGAATGAAGGTGAAGCGTCAACTTATCTCATCTATAGTAAAGAAGATGATTTGTTTTTAGACCTTTCATTTGATCTTAGAGGTAAAGTGAAAGTCGCTCAGCTATGGACGCAGTATTCAATGAGTGTAAATGCAGCAAAACATGTTGTTGACAAATTCACTATGTTTGTGCTCAAGTCAATTTGGGATGAATGTGAGAGTAGTGTTTAGAGAGGTATAAACAGCACTAAAATAGGTAGGCACAATATATAAATCTACCCTAAATGATATATATATATATATATATATATATATATATATATATATATATGTATATATAATATATATATATATATATATATTACTTCTATTACTTGCAATAGAATTATGCTAGCAGATACTAAGACTTGTTAGTGGTGAGACAGTTGTTGTCGCCAAATCTGAGAAAGATTTGCTGACCTTGGGCCCAACACAACACAACACAAGTCCATCTACTTTCTGATGCTCAGAAAGGATGTCAAGTTTCATTTGTACTTTAAATGTTGCATCTTCTTTGCAACGCAGTTCATTGCAGTAGCTGTTGCCCACCATCAGCATGAAACTATCATTGGCTTTAGCTTCTATCTTGATTGTAAGCCCCATTATTGCTGCGGATAAACAGGTAAGTTTGCATAGATTGTATTCAACTTTTCTGATAATATCATATGCACATATATATCTTATCGTCGTGTACTGTCCATTCACAAATACTATGCAGCGCCCTCATCTTCGATCTCCTCATGACATTGATGATCAAGCATATGTAGCCAGGAAGAGAGATGGAGAAGGGCCCGATCCAGGTGAAAATGAAGCTCGCCATTCTCACTATGATGGTGATCATAATCATGGATCACATCACGGAGGCTATTCGTATGGAAATGGAAGAGGAGATGGCCATGGCCATGGACATTATGGCCACGAGAACTATCACAACAATGCAGGTATACATCTCTTATGAATATGAATATATTTTTATATCAATATCATACACATCTACATTAAACTCACATATCAATCTTTGTGTATTCTTTCATTTTCTTAGGATGGCAGCACGGTAACCAAGGCCACAATGGACACCGTGGATCCAATAGTTATACACATAATGAAGACTACACGCACAGCCATCAACATCAAGCCCAGCCTCGTTATTCACATTCCCACTATCGTCATGGAGGAGGTGAAGTTTGTTCCCAGCCACCTAATATTCAAGACTTGTATGCAACCAGCGTGACCGGGGTGTCCTCACCCTTCAAGCTGGTGGTAATATCAACATTGATGAGAACAACTGCCGTGAAACGAAGCATGTTCATGGGCACAACCCACATGCTCATTTTCAGTGCCCATGTGATCATGGCTGTAATCGATTCACTACGTTGATTGAAACACATCTTCAAGGAGATACTTGTGTTGGTAACTACAGTACACAAGGAACGGTCAACTTGAATTCCCCTTGTGAACTTCCGCCAGGTGGCGGAAGTTATATTAGGCACATGCAAGTAACCGGTGAAGGCCAGTTGAATGTAATCAACAAATCTGGACCACACAGTGTTCTTAATGTTGAAAGAGATATCAATATTGATACTCTTACATGTGATACCCTTGTGATCGTTGATTGGTCATACTGATTTAGGGCAAATGGGAGTTATGAGGGGGGAAGGCGGTGCCTTTGTTTATACCTGTTCTATATCTGTGGCGATATCTAACGAATAGCTCTAAAGATAGATTAGATTGATCAGTGTATAGACATTTTGACTGTGCACGAATTGATTTCTCTTCCATATCTTACACACAAGAAGATCAACAAGGTTCAAGATGTAGTGGTCAAATCAATGGGGCGTCCCGTCTTTAACCATATATCAAACTGTGAACTGAACTTTAACCGTTGCACCGCCTCTTCTTTGAAATTCACATAATCTATATGTGATACTTTCATTTGTTTACAAAAGTTCTCATCATTAGCACCAGCTAACAAATGCAATGGAGGGAGAGTAGTGGTAGGAGAAGAAGAAGTTGTTGTTGTTGTAGATGGTACGTTGTACTTAGCACTTTCTATAGATGATCTTGAATTAACAAGCGATTCAAGCTGCTCGAGCTCATATTGTTGCTGCTTCTCTTGCTCTTGTAGGAAATGCCACCGTGGTAATAGTCTATTGTATAAGCTCTGTGAAAGCGCAAATGAAACGTAATGAGTTTTGAGCTTTGATCACAGCAAAATCAATATACAAAGCATTAAGGGTGAGATGAAGTACTCACTGTTGCTATATACCGACCACGAATGTTATTTCCTTCTTTTACATATCCAGTCATGTTATAAAATGATATCGTCGGGTTGATATTATCCTCCATACTCAGAGTTAAAACATGTGGATACTCGTATATATTGTCCAGTAGAAACGATCGTTTATTGTCATTCTGAGGACTGCCGTTATCACCCCATAAGGTAGCAAGGTATTCTATCTTTGGAATGATATTATTCTCGAGACTCAATGAATATACGGAAGGAGCACTTGTCAATATTCGCTTGGCCAAAGATTGTGTTTTCTCTATTCCGATGGAGTTGAAGTAATCTCTCTTGGCATGTAAGTTATCAATTGATAAAGCTAATATTGATGGATGTTTCAGGATACACTTTCGAAGTAACATTTTGGATGACTCTTCTGATACTTCTTCATCACCACCATCATCTTTACTTTGTTTCACACTGTCAGTCATTGTATCTTGAAGAAATTGCAAAGTAGGCATTAAGTTATCGTCAATTGAAAACCCTAGTAGACTCGGAGTAGCCAATATAACTGTTGATAATTCCTTCTCTGTTAGATCACATGAACTACGAAGATAGTTTACAGTTGGTTCTAAATTTGTGCTAACATCTAATTGTAATAACATTGGTTGATTGATTATGATCCTTGCTATTTGTTTCTTCAACTTTGATTGAGATGCTGTTGATATATTGTCATGTTCTTCAGCAGCAAGAATTGTATATAAAAAGTTAACAACGGGTTGTACCTTCTCAACTAGCGATAATTGAAATATCCTTGGATGATTCCGTTTCAACTTATGAATAGCTGATGATTTCATGTCAAGTTCTTGCTGTAAATATTCTTCAACTTTAATCATATTACTGTTCTCTCCACTAGCATCATCATTAGTAGCAGTTGTAGTAGTAGTAGTATATCCAACACCTTGTATCAGTAATAGATTTGTATTCCTTGATATTGCTTCTATGAATAATCCATCACTACTACCCATATTGTCATACAATCCTTTTAGAAATTCAACAGTCGGTATTAATCGACTGTTTATGTTCTTGTATTGTCCTAATATACGAGGAGATTCCTGTATTATTTTAGCTTGTAACTCTGGATTATGCGGAAAGGTTGACTGTAGGAAAGATATAATTGATTGTATGTTTGTTAATGTTAGTGGATCTCTTCGTCGTCGAGACTTTGATGTTATCGAGGATGATAATAGACTTGCTCGATATTGATAAAGATAGTTGCGAGTCTTTTTCCATATCTTTTTTGTTTGTTGTTTGTTCTTATCATTAGTATCAACAATACTACCAGTTCTTTGTGGATAAATTTGTTCCAAGTATTCCATTATATCTAGTATATTCATCTCTTCTTGAGATTCAGTATTGATCTGTTGTTGCAGTGGTGATGAATCATACAATCTGCAACCTACAATTTTCATTTGCTGCCGTCGATAACAACAATTATAGTGCTGATTATTGGGTTGGAGAAATGCCATTGACGAGGATGCAACAATAATGCATACTAATAAATGAACAATCATAGTGTACCTCTTATTTGTATTTCCTTTGCAATTCATCATAGATGCATACATACTACATACATACAATCCATACTTCATGCATATTGCACAACTATTTTTGTAGATTACCCTGCCTCTTCAACTCTAAATGTACTATCTCTTCTTCAGTGCAATAATATTGCAAGAATGATCCTGAATGATCCTGTCAGTATCATATCATCTACCCGCCCCAACTCGAAAACTACTCTCATAATTTTGGGTATCCTACAAGGTATCCTAAATAGTTATGTATGGGCCGGCGTCGACAATAAGTAGGCTTTACAATACAATTATTACCATGGCACAGCATTTAGCACGTATTCACGGAACAGAAGAGGACAAGGTATGTTATTATTTCATAGTGTACTGTTATCTTTCATAATAATATCATATCTATACGATTGGAGATATTCTAACATTTTCTCTCATTTCAAACTCTGAAAAATACCTCCTGTTGATGTAACATCAATATGTAGGTCAACTGTCCCTTCTACTTTAAGATAGGTGCATGTAGACATGGTGACCGATGCTCACGTATACATCATCGTTCAGGTAAGTTGTATATGTTAGATGTATAGAGAATAGAGTGCTCACGCTCACATGATATATACTAAAAATTCCTATGTTGTGTCCAATCAACTCTTACCTTCATAATATCCACTCTTTTATCATCAGCCTTCTCACAGTCGATATTAATTAAACACATTTATCGTCATCCAATGCGTGAGGCTGAGTTACAGGCAGCCAGAGAAGGACGGAGTGTTGATAATGTCGAGGTAGATGAAGAAAAAGCTAGAGAAGATTTCTTGGTGTTCTTTGAGTACGTATTTACTTTATATATTATATTGAGTGCTTGTTGACATTGAATTATCTTATGTTTCTAATGCTGAATTTTCTATTTGATACATCTTTATATATCAACTAATAATATACAATCCATGATAGAGATTTCTTCCTTGAATTATCAAAATTTGGAAGGCTAGAGGCATTACATATCTGTGATAATTTAGGTAAGCAGAGATAATACAATATAAACATGATTGTTGCAATGGAGGATTTACACTAACCTTTGTTCTTCCATATTTAGGTGATCATATGATTGGGCATGTCTATGCAAAGTTTAGTGAAGAGGAAGAGGCAGCTGATGCATTGAATGTAATGAATAATCGATATTATGATGGACGGAGGATGGAGGTTGAATTTAGTCCAGTGACAGACTTTCGGGAAGCCCGGTGTAGAGATTTTGATGAAGAAAGCTGCCGTAGGGGAGGATTTTGTAATTTTATGCATATTAAACCTGTGCCGATGTGCTTGATTCGAGATATGGAAGAAGATGCTGAGGATGAAAGGCGGAGAGATGAAATGGAACGACGTCGAAGGGAGGAGCGTAGGAGTAGAAGTAAACGTGATCGAAAGGATGGCCATCGTCATCGTAGTAGTAGGAGAGATAGACGAAGTCGTTCAAGGAGTAGAAGTAGGTCAAGGTCTCCGGGGGGCGGGAGAGATGAAGCCTAAAAATGTAGTACATATGTGATGATATAATGGGGGGCATTTTAAATGCCATACATAATGACGCAACGAATTACAATTAATAGTGGTACATGAGCGTCTGGAAGTAAGCATGAAAACTGAACCTACTACAATTGTGCATGCTACTTAGATATGAATGACTTGTCTAGCACTAGCAAATACTATTAATATCTAATTCTAATAAATAGATGTACTAGATAGAGGCTGAAGCCACCCTTAATGGTTCTTAGTTCTTGGCGTCTAGAGTTACTATAACTTGCTACGGCTACTTGCTATGCATGCTGAAGCTTCCTACTCCTTACTTCCGTCGTACATTGCAATCGTACGAGGTATCCCCCCCCGTTACAGGCTGTTGCAGAAGGTATCGATTTTGGCGACCCAACGCTCTTGCTTCTTTGCAATAAAAAAATGGAAATGAGAATAGCCTACGCGCTGAACACAGCCGCTATCCCATTTGCAATCACACTAACCATCTCTCCATCGATATCTCTCATTAAAAAAAGAAGAAGATCAAGAGTTACTACAAAACAGGAAGAAGATCAAGAGTTACTACACACGACAGTAGTATTAAAGACTTTTATAACAATGAACAAAAGCAACAACTACATGGTTGATATCACCAACACCGATGATATTATGTGCACTACCACCACCAGAGTTGTATCTCTTTCCCCCGATAGTCCACAACATCATCAGCGGGAGATAATGGCAGACTGTCACGCTATGCCCATAGCAATGCCTATATCGACTGACACTACCAGTGAAGCACCAATGATGACATCGACGACGATGCCAGTCGCAAACACATCATCGTCAATCACAGGCAAAACAAGTGACATATGGAAAAAGTATCATATAAACACAACAGTACTCGGAAAGGGGCACTTTGCTTCAGTTAGAGCATGCATAGATAGAACCACAGGACAACGATATGCTGTCAAATCTATATCTAAGACTGATTCATCTGTAAAGCCCGGCACCATATCGAGAGAGATCAAGCTGTTGCAAGAAATGAAGCATGGGAGTATAATACAATTGGTAGATGTCTTCGAAGACGCTGAGTATGTACATATAGTCACAAATCTATGTCACGGTGGAGAACTCTTCGACAAGATCCTTGAGAAGACGGCGGATGATAATGGAGTACCATGCTTTGAAGAACACGAGGCAGCAAAGATCATTCTTCAGATATTGAATGCTGTATCATACATGCACGATCAAGGTATAGTACACAGAGATATCAAGCCGGAGAACATACTATTCGATAGTAAGGATGCTGATTCACCAATCAAGATTATCGATATGGGATTAGCTCGGAAGCATAATGACATCAAGTCTCTGACGACCATTGTCGGTACTCCCTACTACATTGCACCAGAAGTGCTAAAGAAGAAGTATGATAAGAGTTGTGACCTATGGTCAGTTGGTGTGATAGCCTACATTCTTCTCTGTGGATACCCTCCCATGAATGGTAAGAATACAGATCAAACTCACAAGCTCATTGTTCAAGGTCGATACAGTTTTCCTAATAGAGAATGGAAGTACAACAGTGACGAGTCGATTGATTTCATAAGACGGCTATTGACATATGATCCAGTCAAGAGGATGACTGTTGAAGAAGCTTTGAATCATCCTTGGATAGTACGATATGCCACTCATCAAGATACAGTGATGAAGGACACCGAAGGCAAGTCATCTGCAGATAATGTAGTACCAGTAAAGGGTTTAAGTAAGCCGAGGTCATTGCTACTTTGTGGCAGTCGAAGGAAGAAGAATGCTCAGAAGAAGATACGAAAGAGTATGTTTGGAATAGCAGCATAAGAGATACTACAATACTTAAGAGTAATTAGATGTACTTCAACAACTTCAGATACTTATAATTATAGATTCATCTATTGAGGTATGCATCTAATATGAGATTAGAATCGACAACAGAGTATGTGGTATCCTTCTATTGCGTGTCCAAGATCAAGCTAGATACGACTGGACCGAGTATGCAAGGCCTTTACCTTCTTGTAATTCAATAGGGAATCTTGTCTGGGGAATACTGCATACAAAATAATCTAAGAGTATCTTGGAAGAGAGAATGGCATGCCCAAGATTAGGCTGCAAGTCGTAATCTCTAGTTTAACAGTCTGATGGTCATTCAATAATCTTCCACATAACCATCATCACCCAAATCTTCAAGAAATGAAAACGGGACCACTTGTTCTGATACACCTTCTACGACTATGCCGCCATCACTTAAGCTACTAGTCTGCTCTCTAATCTCTGGTAGTTCAAGTCCTGGACTGTAACGATGGGTTGTCTTATGTCGAGTCAGCTGTCCCTGACTCTTTGATGATCGTGACAATATCTGTAATACATCCTCATGTAGATGAATCTTCTTCATATCATAGTTACTACTCTCAGCTGTACCCTTCTTCTCCTCCTCCTCATTGTTGCCGGTGTTATCACGCAGCAACTCAATCGGTAAGTGTTCCAAAGGCCAAACTCGTAGTAATAACTTAATGCATTCCAATCCATACTTTCCTGAATTATGTTTGTAGTTATTATAAGACGTACAGGCATAATACAATGGAACATTTCCCTCTTCATCCTTTTGTATCCAGATATTAACATCATTTTCATGATTTACTATGTAGGAGAGTGTGGCGTAATCTCCATTCTTAGCAGCCTCCCATGGACTTGTTAACAGATAGTTTTCAAAGATTGCATGTTCATTCAATTTACCACCATTATGATTGCCATTGATGGAGCCAAAGTCACAAGTCGATATGGTAATCGATGAGGATGTCGATTCAATTTCTCTACTACTCTCTCGTGTGCTTGTTGATGACTTTGTTGATCTACTGTTGGTACTTTCATCGCATTCATTACTACTGGTATTGAGTGTTGGTTCATCTTTTGTACATTGTTGTTGCACTACTGATGGCGATGTAGGTAATGCTGCTGAGGAAGAGTTATCTTCTTCTTCAGAATGATCTATAATGTGTGTCATGTCACATGTAGATTCACTATTTGTACCCTCGTTCTCTTTCTCCTTGTTTATAGTAGAATTAGAATTACTCGTTGCTAATGTAAGCTTTGCCTTTGGTGAAAGAGGTGTTGTCAATGGTGATGAAAATGCAGGCGAAGTAGGTATCATTTTATTCTTTGCTATCTTGACCTTGTATGCAATCTTTTGTCGGAGATTACGAAGTATCTTAGACGAGGGCGACATGATATTGTTAGGCAGGTCTACCGTGAGTTCCCTGTTCTCAGTAGCCGTTGAAGTAATGGTGTCAACAATCATCGCCTTCTCCTCCTCTGCATCGATGTGATCATATGATGTAACAATCGACATTAGCTCGCTGCCGCCGCCGTCATCTTCCTCTTCATTTGATATGATATCATTTATAGCCAGTCCATCAGTAGTAGAACAACTTATAGACAGTTCAACGTCGCCATTTCCATGATCAATGTTGATAATATTATCAGTATCATTGTCTATATCTAATTTTGAAGTTTTTATAGCCTCATCTATATCAGTTTGCAAGCATATCACTTCTTCACCGATAAATAATCCACTTTCAGAATGGACACGTCTATGGTCTATTGCAATAGGTGATGCCATGGTTTGGTTGTATAGTTGAATAATGAGCCATCATCAATCACTCAATGTAGAAAAGCTGGCCGTTGGATCCACTAAAGATTTTTTTAAGAGAAGGATACCTTTTAAGGATACCGTGCTGCGCACCCGCGAGACTAATACAAAAATAAGCTTCTTCTAATCTACATTAGTGTAGTGTACTGTAATAGATCACATTAAGTATTAAGGATACTTATGTCTTAAACATCAAACACAGAAGCGTAATCTGCTTCTTCTGCTTTCACTTTGGTTTCAGCTTTCACTTTCATCTCTTCATACTCAGTCTTTGCCGCCTCGATATCTTCATCTTTACACTCTGGAAACAGTACTGGGAGGATATTACAATCATCTGCAATACCAAGCTCTTTCCGAAGAGGTTCAATCAAGTCATGATACAAGTTCCAAACCTCTCCCTTGTTCAACATCCGTCCTTTCTTCCCCACTACAATCATTGTTTCGTCACTGTTCAGTGGTACTTTTTGACTTGAAGCGGCATCCTTTTTGAATGATTCGACGAGATAGTGTATTCTATCAAAATCTTGAAGCAACATCTTGATACTAATTGGAACTGAAAGAGTCTCTCGAGCTCTCGTGAGAGCAACGTAGAGTCCATTGATACCTTGATCTTGGTACTCACTCAAGCTGAACTGCCACCCCTTTCTCCTATCACCATTTGATGTTTCCAATGTCTTGAGGAATGACGGGGTATGATGCAGCTTCTCTGGTACATTGTCAACAAAGGATACGGAAGATAGATTTAAGACATCATTGCAAACTTCAACATGATCAAACTCGAGACCTTTAGACGAATGCATTGTTGATAAGATTATATCTGCTTCGTCCTCAGAGTACTTATTTTCTAATACATGAGCTTCGAATGCATCGATAGCTTTCAAAGTATTCTGTTGATATAAATTGACAATATTCACAGCTGGAACATACTTTGTAATTTCTCTCACATTGCAGAGTTCTATGAAGTCATTCCAAGTGATCGCGCCGTCATTGGCAAAATCACGGAATACAGTGGGTGGGAGAGTCATCGGGATGAATGAAGTGTCGTCCTTATTCATGTACAAATCATACAATATTCGTATCTCTTTTGAGGCTGAACGGAACTTCTTGAAGCCCGAGCTTTCTCCTTTACCATTGATATGAATCTTTGGTAGATTTGTAGGATCAATCAGTAGGGCACTTGTCACCATATCAATGTCATCATCGACAGATTCTTCCTCCTCATTATCTTCATTTTCATCATGATCCTCGTCACTATCATTTTCAGTGTTGGTAGCTTTGGGTTTCTTCAAAGCACCGAGACCTAGCAAATCCATTGCTCTCTCCATCAATCCGGCATTTGTTAATCCAATCAATGTAATAGTTTTGTTGTCAGTTGACCAGTTCTCTAACAATGATTTGGTAGTAATATGGCCCTCTTCTCCCTTCCTGCCGCCCTTGACCCGATATGGTCGCCATAAGCTAGCTCCGGGCAATGTAGTCTGGAGTGACTTGTCTTTGGCAAATAATGGAAGGTTGGCAACCTTGGCAATTGTGGGGCCAAATCGCCAGCTCTTGGTCAGTAGAGTGTCGATGCAATCTAGTTTCATGACAAACTTGGGATGAGAGAAGAGAAGAAACAAGCAATAAGAGAGGGAGTAGAGGTTTAGAGGTTTAGCATAGAGAAGGTATAACAAAGCCATAATAATATGCATATGAACTACTTACCTTGCTTTTTGCTCCTCGGAAGCCATAAATGCACTGAGCCATATCTCCAACAAAGTAAACATGAGTACCGAACTGTTTTTGTTGATTAATCCAGTCTACCTGGCATTGATCCATGTCTTGAGACTCATCGACCAACAAGACGGAGGAAGATATTTTCAATCCTTTGAGCTGGGCTTTCTTTATCTCAATGTCAAATGTTCGTAAGTTGTGTTGAACAGCATGCTCCCAAATCTCAACACATAGATCGGCAAAGAAACTATAGCTGCTTTCAAATGAGTAGCTCAGCGGGAACCCCAACTTCGATGCTTCTCCACCTTCCTTGAACTCTCCTTTCTTATGGACTTTTGAAAGAAGAATTGAATTTTGCGCATTAGTCATGATTCAAGTAAGTACATGCTACAACAAACAAGAATACAACTACACAACTCACTCGGGTAGTAGTGCCTCCATGGATTTCTCGTATCTTTAAGTTCTTCCACACTCATACGCTTTTGAGTAAAGTTCTTGAATGTTTTGACTATATAATATACTGTCTTCTCGTAAAGTAGACGCTCCTTTGATTCCAGCTTACGTGCGCTATCTTCTGAGGATATGGATCGGATATGCATCGAGGCGGGCTGTAAATAACTGTTAATTGCTGGTCCCCAATGCTCCTTGATATAGTTTTGAAACCGATTCTCATCTAATAAGTTGTTGTCAATCTCTTCCTGTTCGTCCGATAATAGACGCATCGCACAGGAGTGGAGGGTACTTGCATTTACACAGTGACGGCAATCTTTATCTAATGATGCCTCCATCCGCTGTTGTGCATCAGTTGCCGCGGCCTTATTGTATGTCACATAAGTAAGTGATTTATGCCCTAGGTCAATGCATCGTGTCGCGAGATGGATAAGTGTCGTTGTCTTACCGGTCCCTGCCGCGGCATTAACTCGAATCATGTGGTGGTGGCGATGTTTAGATTGTGGGTCAAATAGATTTTTACTGATATTATCATCCCCTTCCTCTCCGCTGATGTTTGTTGGGGGTGGTCGTGCTGACATGATCACGGCTAGCTGCTCGTCACTTAATCTCTTTAGGGTACCTTCCCTCACTGGGGGTGCATCATCTGGTAATGGTGGTAAATCTTGTAAAGTACGAGTCGGTCCAGAAGATTCTTGACTACATGGATCTATTGGCTGATTGAAGAAATCTGCTGGTGGGGGCTTTAAGTCTCGTGGTGGAGATTTGGGTTTTGCATATGGGTTGGCTGGTGGTTTTCTCTTTGGACTACTTAATGCTGCATTTGTTGTTATTGCCATGCTCCCTTGACTCTCTTGACTCATACTCATACTCATATTCGTACTAGTGGTATTGGCACTCAAACTTGATAATCTCTTCCGACGTTGTGCCTCTTCCCTGTTACGTCGTATCCGATCCCTATCTTCTTGTGTCAACTTTGAAGAAGACACGTTACTACCCTGACTATTTTGGGACAAAGACATTGAAGTTCCAGATGGACTTTGACTCATCATCATACTTGCATTATTATTCATACTACTACCAAAACTACCACTTAATCTTGCCCTCTTCTTCCTTGCTTCCTCGGCATTATGTTGCATACGAGCCCTCTGTTCTTGTGTTATTTCTGTAGAGGTTATACTTGATTGACTTGTTTGAGATAATGAGGGTGCTGATTGTTGCTGATATGACGCTGTCGTTTTATTTAGCAGTTTAGATGTAGCAGCAGGTTTTTGAGTATTAATAGTAGAAGAGGGTTGAGATGATTGGCTTAATTCAAATACATTTCTTTTGGTAGATTGAGATGCATCAGCCATTTTAACATCATTATCCTCTTCCACCTCAAACATTGCATACACATCATCTTTATTATTTGCAGCAGCCATGATAGAAGGTGCTGATGCTACAACTGAAGTAGTATGTGTTTTGTTTTGTATATTCTTCTTACTATTCTCAATATCTGTTGTAACATATGCAAAGTGTATATATTAAAATAGATTATGAGCATCATATAACCAAACACATATTAATAAAATACAACATTAACATAACCAACCAACTATTCTCTTACATGTATTTAATCTCTCAACTAAATCAGCTTTACGTCCAGAAACACTTAATCCACGATCTTTACATGCTACTTTAAGTTCAACAACTTTCATAGATTGAAAAGGAGATGTTTTCTTTTGTTGGTATGTAGATGTTGTTGTTGTTGCTGCAGTTCCATTCTTTCGTGGACAATTTGTTATATAATGTGAACCTCCGCATAAATAACATTGTGTTGTGCATTCATTAGTGTAGCTGTATATATGTAAAGAGAGTAGAAGGATAAGTCAGGTGACACGTCTTACTCGGTGCAATGGGATAGTATTATTTCTCTCAAGGATTATAAAAACAAACTCACTGCGGGCCTCCACATTTATAACACTCGAGATATCCACTCTTCCGATATCGATTGGACATTGATTTATTTATTATTAGAGATCGTACTAAGTCTATGCTAAGAGGTTTGCAATTAGACATTCGCAAGAGAATCTTTTTCATCAAATCACACCCAGCAGCCCCAAATTGTTTGTGATCATGATAGCACACAAAAACAGTTGTATTGGCAATTAAGTGTCCATGCAGCAGTCATTTACCACCTTCAGCACATTTCTAGAGATGAGGGCAACACTTTTACAGCCACTTGTTGGCAGATTTTCTGTGTGAAACTTAAAAACCCAACAAACAACTGGGCAATGCTTGGCCGTCTAGCACCCCCCTAGAGATGTAGGCTAGCAAATATACTGATGGATTGGCATTGTATGGGTACCTAACAAGTTAGTTATCACTTGCAGCACCTTTCTAGAGGTACTGGTTGCACTTTTACAGCCATGTGTAGGCTGGCATCTCGCCTCAGATTGGGGCAAAATTTCCAAATCAGCCCAACATTTGGCCACACCAACCCCTGTTGTGATGGTTTGTGGTGATGATAGCACATGTACAATGTTGCAATGGCAATCAAGTACCCATGCAGCAGTCATTTACCACCTTCAGCACATTTCTAGAGATGAG
>Ga0214479_100398_pt1 | contig 26353 bp, 16 predicted proteins | sample M1_20Mar14CPVII9_5_FD_165054 | JGI IMG/M metagenome (GOLD analysis project Ga0214479, IMG submission 165054) | Marine eukaryotic communities from Monterey Bay, California, United States - M1_20Mar14CPVII9sort6BwellE14 | ecosystem: Environmental > Aquatic > Marine > Unclassified | place: USA...
ATATAACTAGTGTAGAATATAACTGTAGCGCCTACAATTAGCTTAGATAACTAGTACACATACACCGTCAACAGCAGCAACAACTCGCTACACCCTCGACGCAAATCGAAGGCCATAGACCACCACGATGGTTCTGTAAATCACACTAGGCCTTCTATGCTATAAGAAGCGGCGACTTCATCAAGAACTTGCAATGCATATGGACTATGAGTAGTGTTACTATCGTAGTTAGCATGTGATGTGTCCGACGATGCAAACAATATCAATACCATCTTTGAACAACTTTTTGAACACCATGTCATCAATATCACTAGAAACCGCTGCTATCATGTGAAAGCTGAGTTAATTCTGGTCTAGAAACATCATCATATCATTGTCTAGGATGAACAGGGGCCTCGTATATCGCTGTCGACGGCGCCGAGGCTCATGGTTGAGTGGTTGTTGAGCCTCAAAATTTCATGTACGCCGACTTTATGCCTGCCGTTACGTAGGATCTCGACGTCGTATGAACTGATACCGCATATCGGCGTGTAAAGCATGATCTCAGCTTTCTATAGAGCCATTGAACGTCAATTGAAACATATTTTACGATATTTTATGATTGTTAGCCAAAATTGTTAGTAAAAATTGAGCCATATATGGCTCATTAACGGGATTCCTGTTAACCAAAATATATGTATTTTACATTTCATTCATATATAATCACATTTGTAAACATTGCCACTACCCTAGAAAGTCTTCATCATCTTCAAATTCTGCCAACACTGCCAGATCTTCTATCACTCTCAAGTTCTTTCCTGTTTGTTCTGTTCTAGATATCATTCTCTCTTTGACAATCTTCCAATAACTCTCTTGCATATTCTTATTCATCCTGTATATTTGACACTTGATAAAGTAGAACATGTTTGACTCGGTCTTTGAATATACAATGTCCTACTCTTTGTTCATCCCTTGTACTTGATTCTGGTATGTCTTTATCTAATGCCAAAGAAGCAATACGGACATGAGTGACCATCATTATCTATCTGCCATGCTATGCAATTTTGATGATAGTTATCGCCACAACTGTATGCATGACAGTTGTAGCAATTGTGCCTACTATGACCCTTCAGACTGCAGTGACAGTTCCATCACATGTTGACGACTTGCACACTGCACATGCTCCCTCATGTATATCAATTGTGACATACATACTCTTTATTTGAGTCAGACCTAGCCTGTATATCCGCATCTGATTCTTTCTACAGTTGGTGCACATTTTGCAAACGTCTGATGGTATTCCGCACTGTAAGAATAAAGCTGTCGGTAGCATTGATCGTTACAATTGATGAAGTCTTGGTAACCTCGTATATCGAACAGATCTTGATAGAACTTTTCTACGGTTGTATTATCTGCGCTGTTTGGCATAATATGTCTTGCTTTGACATCATTAAGTTGTTGTTGAAAATCTCCTAATCTTGACCAATCATATCCTGTGTCAAAGATGTGTCGTTGCATAATCATTATTCTTCCTAGGGAGGGGGGGGGGGCAATTCTGCCAAGAGATTGTATCAATCAAAACAACGAATAGCTTGCTTTGTAAACAATGACATCTTCCACTGCTCCATTATCAATGCCATCAACAATTGTAGATACCATACATTGCTCATTTCTTTCTCTTCGCCCATGCAAGCATAGTATCTTCTTTCTTGTTCTGAAGACAATCACTAGTAAGCATCAAGCAGATATACTCTCATCTGATAAAGCTTCACAAACTTCAGCGGAAGCATCTTTGGTCATAACAACAATGTGCGTCTTGAACTGGTGATCTTTCTTGTCAATATTCAGTTGTTTCACCAGTTGAACAAGTACAGATAACACTTCACCATCACTATAACGTTCAACATTAATGACAACATTTGGAATCTGATACTTATCTAACTCTTCAATGACCTTGTAGTTTCCTAAACCAAGATAATGACCAACAAAACCTATGAGTAATGTGTTAGCTGTTGCTGATAGTAAAGTGATTTTGTTGTTGTGTCTTGCAAGTTACATAAAAGTTTGTGTGACGGAACAGTTCACCAAATATGTTGTTGTACTCATCAATAAAGATATTCTTGACATTTTCCACTAACAAAGCTGATTGTCATTATATCCATCAAATCTTTGAAAGTATGGATGGATATGAATAGCAAGTCAAAGAATGCCAGCCGACTATGGCACTAGCATTCATCTCAGGAGAAAGAGTCACACACTATAGGGAAACAACCTGCCAACATGGGGCTGTAAAAGTATGGTGGAGGGTGTTTCAATCATGCTGAAAGTGTTAATGACCTTATTATACACCTAGCCAATGCAAATCATCTACTATTGTAGCACCTGCATGCTTATATACCCCCACTTGATGGCCAAACTTGCCCTGAAGTTGGCTGGAAATCGAGTTTTTTTCAAATCTGAGGCATGAAACCTGCAAACATGGGACTGTAAGAGTATGGTGGAGGGACCTATAATCATGCCAGGAGTGTTCATCCCTCTCTTATATTCATATGCAACAAAGATTAATCATTATACAAGCACCTACACGATAACATATCACCACTTGATGGCCAAACATTGCCTGATCCTCGGCAGAAAATCAAGATCTGAGGCAAGAAACCTGCCCACAAGTGGCTGTAAAAGTATGTTGGAAGGACTTACAATCATGCTGAGAGTGTTCATCAACTTGTTATACACCCATACAATGCCAATCAACTACTATTGCAGCACCTACATGATGGCATACACCCACTTGATGGCCAAATATGTTTAAAAGTTGTCTCGATATTGAGATTTCCCCCAGATCTGATGTTAAAAAGTTGCTGTAGACACAGGATAGAGGCACCGAAAAACATGCTGTGAGTGTTCATCATTCACTTATATATTCATACAATGGCAAACAACCACTATAGAAGCATTTTGGTGATGTCATACCACCACTTGATGGCAAACATTGGCTTGATTTTGAGATTTTTTTTCACCAGATCTGAGGCAAGAAACCTGCCAACATGGGGATGTAAAAGTATGATAGAGGGCCCTACAATCATGCTGGAAGTTTCCATCACGTTCTTATATGAATATAAAGTGAGGAATGAACAACAACTCTGCAACAGCTCACAATTCATCTGTGCTCACAATGGCTAAAAATGCTAGCTTGATATCGGATTCTGAATCTGAGGCATGAAACCTGCCTACATGGGGCTGTAGAAGTAGGTGGAGGGCCCTACAATCATGCTGGGAGTGTTCATTACTTTTTTTATATACATAATCAATGCCAAACAAGCAATATTGCAGCAAGCCTACCCTCTGAGTACCATTTGATAGCCAAATGTCGCCTGAAAGTCAGCAGAAAATCACAAAGATCTGAGGTGAGAAACATGCCTACACAAGGTTGTGAAAGTATGATGGAGGGCCCTACAATCATGCTAGGAGTGTTCATCATCTGATATACACCCATATAATGCCAAACAAGCACTATAGTAGCAAGCCTACATCTCTGAGGTACCACTTGATAGCCAAACATTGTCTGAAAGTTGGCAGAAACATCCAAATTTGAGGCAAGAAACCAGCCTACATGAGCCTGTAAACGTATGATAGAGGAATGATAGAGGGCACCACATAATTACTGCGAATGCACCCTCTTGTATACATACACAATGAATAATGGCCAAGTTCCGTAAGTGGCCTCCTGCTCATTGACAAGTCAACCTTCTCAATTGAAGATTTGAGGATACCTAATTTGCATGCCCTCACTACGCACTACAACGCACCTCACATAACAGCCCAACCTTGCCCAAGCAACGATAGGCCAGAAGATACCTATACTGAAGAGATCGAATGATATGCTAATGGTGGACGATACATCCAATAGTTTAATAAGTCAAGCAATAACGTTATTAATATGGTCGATACTATGGAAGAAAACAGCAGCAGCAATAGCATTGCAAAAGAAGAACATGTATCGAAAGAAACTGACGACGTTCCTCTTAAAAGTGTAAGTAGATGGTATATACTCATATAATACACCAAGTATGAACGTATCTATGATATTATATTATATTATATGTATTTGCAACAATTCTCATATCATATCATCATCTCGTACAGGATACAAGCAAAAGTTTTAGAAGAGCGAGTGTGATGAAAGTAAATACATTAAGAGAATCGCTCGATAGTTGTGCAAAGAATGATAAGGAGAAAAGAAAGTCTAGAGGTGAAATGATTAAATCATTCTTTGGTATGATAAAAAAGGAAGATGAAATTAATAGAACGAGTCGCGGATCTATATTACGCAGTACCAGTACGAGAAATCGAGCATTAGGTAAGAGTAACTCACTACAATTAGAAGATAATATTGCAGCGGCTGTGGCATATGATTCGAAACGGTTGAGATTCTTTGATGTGGAAGTTAGAGAGTATTCAGTTACTGTATCTGATATTAGTAGTAGCGGTACAGGGATGCAGGCAAGTATATAGTGTTTATATGTGTGCATATGATGTGTGCATAAGATGTGCACATAATATGTGCACATGATGTGTTCACTTTTTATACTCTACACTCACATCATTATTTGCATGTTTATTGGTACCAATATATTATTATGAATAGTTGGGATGGGAATACAATGTATTAGAACGAATGCATTTAGATAACTTTGAAGAGATGAGGTCTACACTACGTTCTAAAAACTTTAAGAAGGAGAAGAAGTTATCAAAGCTAGAAAGAGAACGATTATTAAGATCATTTGGTGTTACAAAGAAGGATATGCAAGCTGCCGCTAAGGAGGCTACCATTATTCGAAAGAAGCGTAAACAATCCATTCGGGTGGCATTGAATCCAACAACGTTAAATAATGATAAACTCCACGAAAAGGTAGAAGGTGGTATTAGAAAGATGAAGAAATCACTCACCAAAGCTAAACAAAGTCTACGCCGCAAGGAATCAACTGTTGATGAGAGTGGAAATATCCGACGTGCATCAATTCTAGTTGCAATGATTGCATTGATGGATGATGATGAATCTGCATCCCATCGGAGTAGTCTCCTTAGAAGGAATATTAGTAATATTAGTAGTAGTGGGGAGTTGGGTGGATCATCAACAAAGGGTATTCTTAAACACTCGTCATCTTATCCTTCTTTCGGGGAAGTTGAATCGGATTCTCCCATGCACGAGGTACTTCCAACAATAGAGAGTAAAGAGGAGAATGCAGTAGAAAGTAGTGTAGAGGACAAAGAAGAGATTAGACGACGAGGAAAGAGGGATAAGGATAGGAGTAGTATAACCAAGCATGTAGATATAGAGGCAGAGGAAGATACAAAGAAGGATGAGAAGAGTAATAATAACAACGAGTCTATGGATGAGGAGGGTGTACTAGCCGAGCAAGAAGCTGACAATATAGAGAGGGAAGGGATGGTAGTATCAGCGAATGACGGAGATAAGGATGATGAGCAGCCAACTAATACAGCGGAGAATAGACGTACTTCTCCATCATCATTTGCAACAAAATCAACAGCAGGGGATGAAGAAGAGGATCCGACTGACGAGGGTAAAACGACGGACGACAAAGGTAATACTTCATTCAGTTTGAGGGATTTGGGGTGTGACCATGCTAAGTATTTGAGTATCAAGAACGATATACGGTCAGCTTCTTCCGCGACGAAATTATGACACCTCCCATGATTAATGGAGGTTGTATTATGTACAGCAGCAGCAAAGTAGGTTAAATATAGATATAATAGATAGCTAGGCATATGAAAGTAGAGTATCTCAGAGTGCCGAATGTATTGATATGTCGTTTAGTTATTGTATGTGATACACATAAGAAGAGTAACAATTACTAATGTAGTGGTCGTCAAGGTGCAATAACAATACATTCTACTTTACATGATATACATTAGTTCTTCCTTACTTCATTTCACTTCACCCTCTCTCAACCTCGACGATGGGACAAGTATACTACACCCAGCGGTATAGTCACTACGGCAAGGATGATACCAAATATAGCACCAGACGATAGACCTGCCGCTCCTTCCGTATTAGTTGTTTCATCCACCGTTTCAAGGGCTGCAGAAGAGGACGACGACTCTTGAGGAGAGGGAGTTGGTTCAAAAGTGAATATACCCTCCAAAGTACCAACAAAAGTTGTATTAGACGACGAATCATCATTAACCGGGCGGACAATGGAAGTATTGTTATTTGAACTAGTAGATGTATCATTCGACCACGGTAATAGACCCGCTTCTACTTCTTCATCAGGACATGGATATAATGACCCATCGTCTTTTTCACACCAATCTGACCAAGGTAATGACGATCCCGTAGTTTCATTATCAGGACTAACATATACACTAGATGTTATCGATACACTACTAAATGGATCATCCGTTGATACTTTTACTGGAGATGCTGTTGATAATGTATCCTGTGAGACAAGTAGCGTAGGCTCAAGACTTGTCAATGTCGATAATGAATCTTCCGAGACAAGTATGGTAGGCTCCATCGTCGTCTCGATTGGTTCATTGGGACTATCTGTTACTACTAATTCAATCAATGGCGTAGGTATCATAGTCGGATCATCATTAATTATACCCGATGGACTTGGGGGATTAATAATCGTTGTTACTGGTAACGTGGGCAGTTCTGTCGGTGTTTCCGTAGGTTCAGGTTCATCATTAATAGTCGGCAATAAGGTTGGCACCAATGTCGGAAAAGGAGTATCAATTGTTATTAATGAGGACGGTCTTCTTGTAGGGCGTGGTGTCTTTGGAGCCCTCGTCGGTCTTCGTGTTACTGGTCGTCGAGATGGTCGTCTCGAAGGCTGTCTTGTTGGCTGTCTTGTGGTCGGTTTAGATGTAGGAGCTAATGACGGCTGTCCCGATGGTATAACCGATGGCTGAGTTGATGGTTTTACCGATGGCATTATAGATGGATTCAGTGTTATCGAGGGAGACAGTGACGGAGTCTTTATACCCTTATCACCAATAACATCCAATGTAACGAAACATATATTGGATAGATATTCCTTTAACTCATCACTCATTGAATCTGGATTACTTGTATTAATACCTGATACATCCAAAACGGCAACATTACCCTCACAACAATCCCCTATTGATGGTTTTAAACTTGTACTGGGTGCTAATGATTTTGATATGGTTGGTACAAACGAGGGCATATTAGAAGGGGATACACTAACAGCGATAGATGGCAAGGGTGAGGGTTTGTTGGATGGTGCCATTGATTCTGAAGGAGAAGAAGACGATACTAATGTTGGTTGTGTTGATGTCGATGGTTCAATTGATGGCATATTAGAAGGACTCATACTAACAGCAATAGTTGGCAATTGGGAAGGTTGAGATGATGATTGAAATGTTGGAGATATCGAAGGCACCATAGATAATGATGGAGAGGACGACGAACAGGGACATGCTAATTCCAAAAAGGCATTCTTATTCTCTACCGGTAGTTCATCGTATGAATTTATATTGTTTGCTGAATAATACCCATTTGCATATGCATCTGTAAGTGTATAATAATCATCCGCTTTTAGTTGTTTATTAATATCGGCGGAATCGGCTAATAGATTGAGACAATCGGTTGGTGGAGTAGAAACTTGTAGGTGTCGACGATTGATATTGTTTGTATTATAATCGATAGTTCTTACTTGATATTGTTGATGATGATCATTATTATATGTAGCCGCATATCCAACAACAAAGAGTAGATTTGTCAGGACGATTAGTAGACGTTTGTTTCTTTTGACCCTTCTAATTGCAAATTTTATTGTTCTTTGTTAATAACTAACTAAGTAATCGATATCGTATATACAAAGTTAGTAGTAATGTTTGTAATCTTTGCTATGGTTCGACCAATTCTTTGCTCATACGTCATAGGTTTTGTTTTTTGAAAAGGTGTTGTTGATGATGATTGTTCTTTGCAACTCGTCTATTACTACAGGAGACAACGCACGCAATCATATCTATCTATTCTATCAATTCAATATAGTAGGTCTACGGCCGAATCAATAACTGCTATCATCTGCCGCCATTCTGTCTCTTAGTAGAACTTTTAAGGGGCTGGACAAATCAATCGTAGAGGCTCATTTGCCTACATGTGGAATATATGAAAAATGCACAGGGATCAAAACTGCACAGAGCTTCTGAGAAACTGTCATGAGAGCAGCAGAGGTCTGTATGGATATACATGAGTTGTAGGTCGTAGTAAGATAGATAATGATGATGATTTGAGTTATATTCTTATCATCACCACATTCTACAGTGTCACATACATATACATCATCTACTTTATTGACTTGCTAACAGTCTAACAACATATTGAATCATCAGCTAAACTGCATAATACAATAGTATCTTCTAGACTTCTGTTCTATCATGGACAGTACCAGTAGTAGCACTCCTCGAAGGTGATATAGGAGGCTGGACTGTACCACTTCCTTTAGTACCACTACCACCACTACCACTGCCACTATCTCTTCGAAGAGCCCCTTCTATGCCGGCATGTTCCAATGTACTCCATCCGAGCTAACTCTTCCCGATCCTGCTGTTGTTGCCTCCGACGATGTCCTATATAAACAATGGCAAGGGGTACAACTACCACGGCTACGATAATCCCAATGATTGCCCCAGTAGATAAACCATCTTCATCTGTAGTATCTTCTTCTTCCTCGCCGGTACTCTTGTCTACGACCCCCTTGGATGTATCCTCTGTACTATTTGACGAATCATCCTCTGTACCCTTTAACTCTAAGCCGCCGTCGTCCACCTTCGTGTCTGAGTTGTCATCTACTACCATATCATTATCTTCTTCCACTTCCTCTGGTAATAACCCCACGGCAATTGTACTAGTACTGCCGATACTACTATTTGTTGCCGATGTTGTTGTAGTTTCTTCTTCTATACCCTCAGTATCTTCTCCGTCTCCTGATTCGGTAAAGTTTACTTCTGATACAAGCGAGGTCGCCTCAGAACTTGAGATAGTTGGGCTTGACGAAGAAATTTGATCGGTAGTAGAAGTATCTGATTGTTGTTCAGATGGAGAACTACTACCTTGGTTAATACTAGTAGGAGCTAATGATAATGATGTTTGTGTTGCTTCTTGCCCCGATGATGATGGACTTGTATCTAACAAAACAATCGGCGAAGAAGATGGCGGAACTGTCCTAGTTTCAGTATTGATTAATACATTACTACCAATAGCATATAAAGCCGTAGAACAAATATCCGATAAATATTGCTTTGTTTCATCGGACATATCATTTGGATTATCAATGTTGATATCTGATACATCTAAATGTGCATTTCCATCTTGACAACAATCAGTACTCTCATTAATATCTGCACATTGACAAGCCATCATCATGAATACAACCTTGTTTATATTTGGCATATCTGAATAAGTTCTTATATCGTTGGCAGTGTAGTATCCATTTGACATTCCATCACTAAATAGTAAATAATCTTCTGCTTTGATGTGTTTATTTGTATCTGCCGCTGATGCTAGTAGAGTAAGACATTTGGTTGAAGGGATGACAACTTGACGTAGTATCCATGGATAGACATTATGGTCAAGTAGTGAACGTAAATCATGCATTACTGTGTTTGATATGCTTGCTTCTTGACCATCGACCATAGCGTTAGAATAAGTCAAGAGTAGAGATATGATGATGATGATTGGTTGAGAGATCATACTTTTTATGTGTGTATGTTCTCTCTTAAGAGTGGCTATACCTCGTATCTCCTTCTCAGTTGGGACTAATTGATATATGTATATATTTGCAGTACTTTAAATATCACGGGCTAATCATAACATAGCAATTTACAACACTAAGCATAATATCATCACTCTCATTCTCTGCTCTCCAATTGCAAATATTAGTACAGTTGGCGGCCCACCTCAATCGATGCACATGATCACATTGCAAATACTGCCATCTTCAGCCCCCCGCTTTGATATATCATGTAATGTCATCACATAATTGCCAACCTCTGCCTACTTATCCAGGCGGCCATCACACTACGATCTCAAATCTAACCCTTTGGCGACTAAACGAAATACGACGCAGCGAATGAGACACGACAATTTTCTTTCTTGAGAGACTTCGAATGATCACAAACTAAGAATATCGAGAATCGAGGTATCTTTCTCAATTGAGCTTTGAAATGAAATGGCGCTGAGAAAGAAGAGCAATAACTTCGATTCATTATCTTCTTCCACTTCCTCTGGTAATAACCCCACGGCAATTGTACTAGTACTGCCGATACTACTATTTGTTGCCGATGTTGTTGTAGTTTCTTCTTCTATACCCTCAGTATCTTCTCCATCTCCTGATTCGGTAAAGTTTACTTCTGATACAAGCGAGGTCGCCTCAGAACTTGAGATAGTTGGGCTTGACGAAGAAATTTGATCGGTAGTAGAAGTATCTGATTGTTGTTCAGATGGAGAACTACTACCTTGGTTAATACTAGTAGGAGCTAATGATAATGATGTTTGTGTTGCTTCTTGCCCCGATGATGATGGACTTGTATCTAACAAAACAATCGGCGAAGAAGATGGCGGAACTGTCCTAGTTTCAGTATTGATTAATACATTACTACCAATAGCATATAAAGCCGTAGAACAAATATCCGATAAATATTGCTTTGTTTCATCGGACATATCATTTGGATTATCAATGTTGATATCTGATACATCTAAATGTGCATTTCCATCTTGACAACAATCAGTACTCTCATTAATATCTGCACATTGACAAGCCATCATCATGAATACAACCTTGTTTATATTTGGCATATCTGAATAAGTTCTTATATCGTTGGCAGTGTAGTATCCATTTGACATTCCATCACTAAATAGTAAATAATCTTCTGCTTTGATGTGTTTATTTGTATCTGCCGCTGATGCTAGTAGAGTAAGACATTTGGTTGAAGGGATGACAACTTGACGTAGTATCCATGGATAGACATTATGGTCAAGTAGTGAACGTAAATCATGCATTACTGTGTTTGATATGCTTGCTTCTTGACCATCGACCATAGCGTTAGAATAAGTCAAGAGTAGAGATATGATGATGATGATTGGTTGAGAGATCATACTTTTTATGTGTGTATGTTCTCTCTTAAGAGTGGCTATACCTCGTATCTCCTTCTCAGTTGGGACTAATTGATATATGTATATATTTGCAGTACTTTAAATATCACGGGCTAATCATAACATAGCAATTTACAACACTAAGCATAATATCATCACTCTCATTCTCTGCTCTCCAATTGCAAATATTAGTACAGTTGGCGGCCCACCTCAATCGATGCACATGATCACATTGCAAATACTGCCATCTTCAGCCCCCCGCTTTGATATATCATGTAATGTCATCACATAATTGCCAACCTCTGCCTACTTATCCAGGCGGCCATCACACTACGATCTCAAATCTAACCCTTTGGCGACTAAACGAAATACGACGCAGCGAATGAGACACGACAATTTTCTTTCTTGAGAGACTTCGAATGATCACAAACTAAGAATATCGAGAATCGAGGTATCTTTCTCAATTGAGCTTTGAAATGAAATGGCGCTGAGAAAGAAGAGCAATAACTTCGATATTAGAGATGATGGGCTGGAGGATTGTAATAGATATATAGAGGGTGATATTCAGTAGTAGCATAAGAGGGAGTGTTGCCATCGTCGGATAGTAGAGCAGCTTTGGTGATAACACATTTGAGCTCTTTACAACAATTACACAACTCGAAGAGCCAATACATACACGTGTTTCTTGATAGCTGCATTAGTTGCAATATTAGTACTGATATTAACGAGTGATATAGTGGTATAGATCAGAATTCTAATATTATATTAAGAATAATGAAGTCGTCTAGCAAATCGCCACGGTCATCACCACTACTTCAATTCTTTACATCGAAAGACAAACCAAAACCAAATAACTCAAATACTAATACTAACAATAGTAGTACACCAATAACACCATCACCATCCAACAATATAGACACACAATCCACTAGTAGTTCGGTATCAATAATACGAACATTATCTAAATGTTTTGATGGTGGCGTTGTTGGAGTTGGAGGAGAAGATTCGGCGATATTGAATGATGATGAATTGGAAATTGTTAATAAAGCAAAGAGTATCAATGTTAATAACACTAATAGTAAGAAGGAGAATAAGAATGGTACGTTGGTGTATTAGTGTCTATGCTAATTTGTGTGTTTTGTTGGTTTGGCAATATCCGGCAGGGCATATCTCGGTGGTTCAAGGAGGTTGCAATCATCTCGTCTCTTCTTAAGAAGAGATGAGATAAGGCTGAGAAGGTTGCTCTACACTTTCATATATTAGATGAGGGCGTGGGCATATAACGAGGAGACATTGCCAGGAGTTATCTGTATCATCATTTATCGAGGTATCGAGGTAGTAAGGGGTGGTTGGTGGACGTTTGACCGATCTTTGTTCCTTATCTCACTCATCTCTCTACATACCCCAACACCATACTACTCAGGCTCCGGACGTAGGTCTCCATCAATAACAACATTTAATAACATATTCAAACAATCCTCTACAAATCAAGAGGGTGTTGAAATAGTCGAACCTCAACAACAACAACCAAGCTCACCATCCAAAGGATCACAATGTCAATCAAATGATGCTAATAATTCCAATTCAACAAATCCAACAAATAAAACTGAACCATTAACAACATCGACTACGAATAAAGATACACAGTTGGAACATTCACGCAAGACGGGTATGTTAATGAAGGATGGTTGCTTTATACACGAGCCTACTACTAGTAGTAGTAATGTAGCGGTGGGTAGTTCGGCGGCACCCTTGACACCTGGTGGACAATCTTCTCAAATATTACTACAAAATCATTCATCAACAGTTGGTGCCAGTACACCCAATACTACCACCACAGCCTTGGGCGTTGGTGGTTCAATGGCAGTGGGTGAGAGTGGTCGAACTAATACGGCTAATGGTATGACCAACTTTTGGAATAATCATGCTCAACCTCATGCTATATTGTCACCCTCAGGAGATGGTTCCCAACAATCCAATAATGCCGCCTCATCATCGTACATAAAACCTACTAAAAAGCCGCCATCATCATTATCAATGGCAGCAGCTGATGCAGTATTAGGATTAATAACCAAAGCCGAAGCATTCTTAGTATCAACAACGGGTGTTAGTCCATCGAATGGCACAGGATTATGTGGTAGTAGTCCAACAACTACTACTGCTATGGAACGACCATCTTCTAATGGGCAACGAAGTAGCTCTGCACCGGCCAATCTAAACCAAAATGACTTGGCGGGTATACCCGAGGGTGAAGATGAACATACTACCAACTCTGACAAGTTGGGATTTTGTGGTAATCTAAATACCGGCGTTGGTGGATGTTTTGAGTTTGAGGACTTTGGTTTTAATGCCTTTCAAGATAATAGTGATCGATATTATGATACCCAGGTTAATAATAATAAGAATAACAAATCACAACAACAAGATGATGGTGGTATTAAAGAAGACAAGAGACCGTCAGATGGTCCACCACAACAAGCTCTACAAACCTCACCATCTGAATTAAATCAACCAAAGGGATATGAAATTAGATTAAAATCATCCTTCTCACAATTAAAAGCCAAGGAAGATAAGGACAAGTCGAATCCTAATCCACCATCGGCATTTGGTAGGACACATCCAAACAATAATACCAATACCAATTATAAAAAGTCTAAATCACATCCAAACATTACAACCAAGGAACAAAATGAAGATTATGGCAGTTCACGTGCCTTACCCGACGGATTGCCATTCCGTGAATTATCTGTACCGTCCGAGATTGAACATTCCGTCTCTGAATTAACAATGAGAAGTCATGGTGCGTTTGAAAGACACAAGTATACAAGTGATTCACGTCGTATGGCATATTATGCCGTGGGACGAACCACCTCTATGAATAATAATGATGAATTGGGTAGTAGAAAAAGTTCATCGGGTGGTAATAGACGATGTTACTTTACGGGTCATTCTATATTATATGGTATGCCATTCTATGCGGGAAGTGTTCAACAAGGACCACGGACGTTGGTTGTATTCTGTTTACCATCAGCCTTGGGATTGGGAAGTAAAGAGAATAAGAATGGTACTACTACTAGACCAATTGTCAAATTCTCAAGTAAGGTTGAACGAGATCAATACTTAGAATCATTACCAGATCCAGATCAAAAACTATTACAAGAAATGAGTAAACGTTATCCCGAACCATTTGATACACTGCCGGTACAGGTACGATCACCACACTGTTGGAGATTATTTGTTAAGTTTTGTTTCTTCTCCGGATTACCAATTGCTGAAGGAGAGATGCATTATCGTGTTAAGAGTACGATATGTGTAATGGCATCATCTCAGCAACAACAGCAGGAAGAGATTGCCTTGTCACATGAGGTCATGGAAGGTGAGTTGTGTTTTGTATTATGATAGGCTTCTATATTTGTGGTGTTTAGGATACCCCACACCATACGTGTCGTCTGACTACTCATTCCTTCTCTATCTCAACCAATAACAACACCCCACCACCGTTACATCATTTAATCAGCTGTAAATGGAGAAGTTAGTGCTGAACTATTAAGACTACCGAATCAAAAAGTATTCGATTACCTCAAGAGACAATACTCACAACAAAGTTCAAAGTTGAATAGTGAAGTATTTGGACGTAATAGTTGGGAAGTTGTCATGGCAGAGGTATAGTTTATTTGACTTTTAGCAAGTCAAAAGTATAGAATATATGTTCTATGGACGTGTTTCATTAAATGGAAACGAGATGAGGGTTATCTGGCAGTGGCAATGATTGTGTAATATCAAGACTTCTCTTTAAATAGTCTTAGGAATATAACTCAAATCGAGCTCTATCTTTATTGTAGAAGTACTTTGGCATCTTCTTGTGACAAGAAACTAAATACTAAATCTAGCTTTATGTCAACCTATCAAGTTAATTGTCTTCTATTGAGATACCCATTTGAACCCAGTTATTGATGATGTATGACGGCACGGATCTACACCCCATTCTTTCAACAGAGATAAAAAGTATTTCATATCACTCACGATGATATTATCACTAGACTCAAGGAAAACATTCCTTATCCAATCACTCGTTATTCTACCCTGTTGCACTAATTTGTTTCTAATACTCCTATACTGAGTATCACAAATGTCTATGTGCTCTTTGTACTGTGATGAATCTTGAGCGTTTGTCTTCCTGACTTTTGTAAAATCTAATAATGGGGTCTTTAAAGGTCTTTAATCGAAGGTGGTGTTGCAGATCTGTTTGAAATTGTATTCGTCGTGTCTCATTTGTATCATGTAGTTGATCAATAGTATAGATGAAGAGTTTGTAATGTGGTGATACATGCCTATCTCTCATCATAAACTGACATCTCTCCATTGTTTAGTGGTATCTAGCAACTCATTCACATCAGGTATAGTTTCATTCAAATCGTTGTGTCTGTAATGTGTACCAACTCTGTAATTGTACATACTTTCAAACCACCGCACAGGATGTCTAACACCTAAAACGAGCCTCATTTCATTTGACTGTTTCACAAGATTAACAATAGCTCTAGGTTTTCGTACCATGCTTGGGCATTTGATACCATATTGTTTTGAAAGTTGTTGATTGTTGGAGGATGCTTCTGCTAGACTTCTCTCATGTTCTAACCATGCCATTGTATGTTGTACTCCATCATTATGTTGGATTTGACAAAACTCACTATGCCCTTCATCTTCTAATCTACCACCCATCTCAATCTCTGAATGATATCCAAGTACTTTTCGTAGGAAAGTAGTACCACACTTTGGAAAACCCAATATAGCAAAGTCCAATCCAGCTGTGTTATTGTAGAATGTACTACTCATACTCATAGTACCTGATACGAATGGTTCATTTATTAAACTTTCATCAACTGTCTCTTTGAATATAATATAGTACCCTCCGATTATATACTGCAGGCATGATAATATAACTGCAATAACTAAGAAGATGGTAGAACGACCACGGATAGATATCACTTTAATACCCTTCATAATTGTCTGAGGCGTTGTGTTGTATAATATAGTCAGTGCACTTCTCGTTGAGTTATAATATTGTATCCTTGTGTTATATCGCCTCTATCGTAGAGTGTATCAATGTCGGTAGTATCGGTAGTACACTTGCTTGTAGAGTTAATGTTAATATATGGATATCGGTAGGTACATATTACATAACCCTACAACACCACTAATATGCTACCGTTTATATTGCAAGTCGATGCACCGAAAATTATGAGACTGTGATTTGTAATAGTAACTGTTTCAATGAGTAATGCCGTCGATGATAGCAACTACTAAGTCTGTAATACCTTGAGAAGGTTAAATATACACAATATAATGTATACCTTATGTGTTGATGAATAGCGTGCATAGCAAAACAACAAACAACAAACACTGAGAAATGAGCACGAAAAGGATACCACGCCATTTAAAATGAGTCTGTTAGCATCAGGTAGGTAGATGAGAGAGTTGAGTTAGCGTAGACGGATTGGTTATACATTAATTGGTAACATTAATTGTTATTATTGTTATTATCGTTTTATAACATAAAATTGCAGGAGGTTATTAGAACTCTTCCAAGCAAAAAGTTGAAATTTAATTTAGAGAGTTCATGTCGGTGCACCGTCCATATGGTACCAAACATATCAAAAGCATCGGTATAACCATCTTCTTAATCATTGCAATTATAATATTATGTTCCTTTTCTAACGTCAGCGGTGACAATAATAATGACACCAAAAATAACAAATTAATCGGTTCAGATAATAACGATGATGATGACGGTTCACCAAGAAGAATAAGGAAGAATAGCATGGTTAATGTCATTCCCAAACAGTGGCACGACATATACTAAACATCTCGTTCATACAGTATCAGGATATAATACGGCATCCAATTATGGCAATTATGATGAGGGAACAGGTACTAACACACCCATTTGGGAAGAGCTGTCTAATGGACCGTTCTACTCTGCAGAAATTGGAGATAAGAATTGGACTATACCTTCCACTGGATTCATCCTTACAAAGACACACTGCAGCTCTTATTGTTTTTGGGCATGCAAATCAAATCAATACTCAACAGCTGCCCAGTTTAGTAGAAGGTGCGGTCATACTAGTTACATCCCTCGAGATAATAACGCTACCTCTATACTTGTGCGGAGTTATTACAGTACATCTTTGGTCAAACGAGCAGTACATCTTATACGTGATCCCTTTTCAAACATTGTGGCACGATTTCATTATCGAATTAAGAAGCTTACACGGCAAAATGAAACACATAATTATACTCTTGATAAAGATGGCTTCCGTACTATGTGTTCAGAATTAGATGCCAGGGTGAAGGACGATGTTATGTCTTCTCCGTTCTATCGTGATGTTAGGGATCTTGTCAAGGTAATCCCTTGTAGTTCGGACTTCTTCAGATGGACACAGTGGCACAACCTTGCTCATATCACCACCCTTGATCTCGACCTCCCGACCTTGATCTTACATTACGAGAATTATACACACAACTTCAATCAAACGGTAGATTTATTACACAACTTCTTGCAGTTAGATATGAAGAATAAACCGCCTTTATTTGTAATTGGGAAGACGTATCGGGATTACTTCACAAGAGAGGAGAGGACTGCAATAAAACAAATGGTTGAGAAGCTTGCCACTAAAAAGACTTGGGAGAATATTCATCATTACTTTTATCAGGAGACCCCCAACGGTTTCACTTGGCTAAGATAATCAATATACTCAATTAAGACTAAACATCTATTAAATTATACAAGTATACTAGCCTCCGCCGACCTTCTTAAGGCGGCATATAGAGGGCTAGTCATTCATATCTCCACTCACTTATATCAAACCATCCAAGCAACAATCCCCACAACTAAACTTAACACCAATCCGTATCCAACACTTCTTCCTGTAACACCAGCATCATTTGTCTCAATCCGTATCCTATCCAACTCAGACACACCCTGTATACTATACCCATTATACCAACCATTACCATGCCAAGACTTCTTACCACTCTTTCCTTGGCCTTGACTTTTACTTGATTTACTACTTTTGGATGACTTACTACCTTTGCATCCACCCGACTTGCCAGATTTACCAGAAGAAGTGAATAACCATCCATTCCCACTCCAGCCATTATCACATGGCATTGGTTTGGAACCACTACTGCCACTGCTGTGCCAACTACTTACAGGTGGTGAGGGAGATGACCCAGGCTTGGCAGCTACTCCCCACCCATAATAATCCGGTGTCGGATTAGATGGTGGCGATTGAGGAGGCGGTGGTGGGACGTCATTATCAGGAAATTGTGAACTTGTAATTGGCGGCGGAGTCACAGTAACAGGCTTTAAGGTAGTAGGCCTCAACGTTGGATTACTCGTAATTCGAATCTCAGGACAACAAGTGGGTATGGCACCCTCCATACTTATACATTGTGCACTACCCTCTAAGACATTTGATGCATCAATTAATAAGTCTGCACAGACTTTATTACCCGAACCAACGGGTGTTGATGATGGTACTGTTAATCCTGTGGAACATACTGAACAACTACCATCACTGGGTGTTGATGGTGGGGTTGGTAAGGGTGGCGGCGGTGGTGCCATTACCGGACTACTCGTCATCATTACATTTCCACCCCCATCATTCTCCTCTTCAGTTTCAGTACTACTACTAATTTCTAAACTAACCTGACGTTTCTCTTGTATAATAGTACTAATACCCTCTGAATCTTTTAATTGAAATACAACACACAAATTTAATGTATCACCAATTATTGAAGTTTGATCAATTGTATATAATAATGTCACTTTGTCATAAACCCCCCTAACGCCCATTCCGTTAGGAATTACCATTGGTGTACTAGTTTCAATATCAATATCATCATTTAATGGTGTAGTACAATCTGGTTCATATAAGTTGGCATTGAATTGACGATTGGTACCAATTTCATAATTCATTACCAACATTATATCATTGCCATTAGTATTGCTAATTTCTGATGTCAAGTCGATAAAGTTAATCTCTGCTGGGCCTACTGTCGTTTGATCAATTGTGTCGGTTGTGTCATTGTCATCGTTATTATCACTACTCAGCGTAGGAAAAGGCGTAGCAGGTGGTCTCGTATTAACCACTTTCACAACTGTAGGACTATTAGTCGGACTAACACTCATCTTATCTTTCTGCGCAGTTGGGAATGGAGTCTCGTCATTATTTTGTAATACCAACACAAATGACGTTCCCTCACTACTACTACTCTCTTGTTCGCTAATTAATAATTTGTACTCGGTATTGGCAACACCAATAAAGGTATGTAGACTGTTAAATTGTGATACACATGCCAAGTTTCTAACATCATTACCGCCAGTACACTGTCCAGAATAGATTCGTATACCTAAATTCAAGCCAGAATTTACATATGTTTTATAAAGGCCACTAACTGATGGTATGAAAGTGTACCATACTCCACCATTAACATTGGATTGTGCGCCACACGAGGGTGTATTAAAATCGGACGTTGAACCGACGGTTGTGGACTGTGTAGCATAGGGCAAGGTTGATATTATTGATGCCATTGAACAATTATCATTTGCTGGTGGTCTTTGTTGATCTTGTTGTCTGATTGTTTGGCGGAGAGACGATGAGTTATCGTCGTTTAGTTGGAAGATTCGATGACGGTCTATATTTAATAATGATTTCATATCAATTGGTACGTCTGATTGTTGAGATTTTGATTTTGGACTGTTATTGTTATTAGAGTGGTTGTGTTTTGTCGAGTGGTGATGATGAGATGATGATGAGCTACCGCTGCCGCTACTAAATAAATGATCTTCAAATGTATTGGGCTGAAGGTATGTCGAAGCATGAACAATTATATTATCATTATTATCAGCATGTGGAGTTAATTCACCGGGATTGTGTCGAGTTCTATATCCATAGCCGAGAGGTTCGTGATGATATTGTTGATGTTGTTGAGAAGCAGTCTGTTGTTGTTTGTGAGTTGTAGAGGAGGAGGCCACCGCTACTACTGCGACGCTGGCAGTAATATCTAACGTATTACATTGTTATTATGCTATTGACGACGGTTCTATATCATTATTGTTATATTGATAGAGCAGATAGAAGAAAAGAGGCGGCCACCATTGTTCAACTAAAAAAAGTGATGAGTATTATATGATTTTGGTTTTTGCTGAGATGCTTACACGTGGAATACTTTCTCCCTCCCTGCCTGCCAAGATATTGCACTTTGGCCACCACATGCATTAGTTAGCCTCTCGACACTCTGCCCACTTCTCTTACACACACACATAGATGATCTACATCATATGATGGCCAGGGTGTTGGAATTACTGTGTTTGAGGCCTCCCGCAGGGGGAAAAATTGTAGCCATCCCCCAATCTGCGGCTGCGCCTTGATTGTTTGGGGATGGCTACAATTCTTGAAATTAATGTAGTTGATATTTGCATATGCAACATGCCATAATGTTGAAATAAGAGATGGGAGTGAGGTTGGTAGAGTACAGAGTCAGTAAAGTGTCAGCTTGTGAGAGTCAAGAGAGAGAGTCAAGAGAGAGAAGTGGTGTGAGGTGTTGGAGCTAAGCTGTGGCAAGTGAGTAGATATGCAGTGCTGTCAGAATAAAGAGAGCATCTTGGGCATATAACTTACTTTTGATCTCATGTATCTCATCTCTAAAGAGCCCCCTGCAAGGGCAAAATTGTATCCACCCCAATCATTCGGCTGCGCCTCTGATCTTTGGGGATGGATACAATTTTGAGTTAAGAGTGACTAGTTTGTGGTGAAAGTAACATAATAAAGATCACAGATCATAACTTAACTTAACAAAGTACAGTTGATGGACTGATGTGCATCAATCTCAAGTGAAGAGAAAGGCGATGAAAGGAGCTTGACACACTCTGCCACAGTGCAGCCTCTCTGAGTAAGCTCACCTAGCTAATAATGCCAAACATACAATTCAGAAGATGGAGAAGATGTAGATAGAATGGTTGCACACAAAGAGCAACATACAGAGAGAGAGAGAGAGGAAGAGAGAGGAAGAGAGAAGAGAGAGAGAGAGAGAGTAAGGATACTCATCCCATAAAGAGTTTCCACGTGAAAAAGAGCACAAAACAATACAAACAATAACAATATGTACACCAATTAGATGGTCTGGTTTAATTACAAAGCAGAGGACAGCCACAGCAATCTACAAAGCACATTAATACCCTCTAAATAGTCTCTTGTTAGTAGTTATACGCTTGGTAATCTGGCGGCTATCAGGGGCTGTACTGCAAAACGTCAAAATAACGTGTAATGCTAAATACTCAGAAATGACAATGTCAATTAAATTGAGAGATTAAGGTACCGTTGGGAAGAGGAGATCCAGGGCTATCTATAATGGGTATTAACAGCCTCTGAATCCCTCTCAATGAGGAGATATTCAATGATAAAGTGTCAGAACAACAGGCAAGAGAGAGGGTTAATTTACACACACCACATCTTATACAGCAAAATTTTTATGTCACCCAAATTGGACGATGAGACTACCAAAATAATCCTCTTTGAATTCTCTGTTGAATGGTGGTATTATCAACGCTAATAATGAACTAGATGCCGGCGAATTTGCAATTCACGTAAAAAAGTGATGATGGTAGTTCTAGAATCACAATTTAATTCTCTACAATATATTTAATATCGACCTTTGGTCTCAATATTTGGTATTGGATATATAATCATACCAATAATCATCATTAATATCATTATTATCATTCATTAATACTAACATTAATAAGGATTATTTATTTGATTGATTTACCATGCATCGTTTCCGTCATCTTGTTGTTGTTTTGGATGAGGAAGGAGGAGTAACAACAACAACAACCTCATCAAACCTGTTATTGCTTGTGGCTTTGGCGGTAGTTATCCTCATCCATCCGGAATTGTCACAACTTCTTCGTCGTATTAATGTCGATAGTGAGAAGACGATTGTGGAAATCCCGGTGTTTTAATATTGAGTATTGATGGAGTACGGCATATATAAGTGGTGGTGGAGGTAGTAACTTAACACATCATCATCAACAACAGCAACAACAGTAATGATTAATTAACATACGTGAGGTGCGATAACAATACTACACAGAATGCCTATTAATATACGTTGTTATTGACAGTGCAGTCATCTTGGTGGATGCTATTGATGGAGTACGTACGGATAAGTGTTTTTATTATGTTTGATGGTGAAAGTTGGTAATGTGGCGAACGTACTTTAAGATACATAGTAGCGTCAGCCAACACACGGCCACCAAGAAGAACAATACCATACGTATAGTGATCCAATGCAACATGGTAATAGTATACCATCGGTAGTGCACAGAGGAGGGTATGAGGTCGTTCTAAGGTATTAATGGCACAACTCGTCGTCTTTATTTATTTAGTATTGGGTATATATTATCACTAGACGGGGTATGGCACGGCGTGTTAGTTTAGGAGGGTATGATGTGGATTGTATATTATTGTGAGGATTACCATGAAGGTGTCGTTTCATGCAACAGTCAACGACGGGTGGTGGTGGTGGTTAAACAGTATCTCCTCTACTCAATAATAATGGTAATTCAAGAGGGGATACGTTAACAAATCAAAGATACGAATGCACATTACTGTGGCCGGCGGGTGTTTTAGACGACGGTTTATTGTTATGTATGGCAAGGCTGCGGTCTGCGGTGTACGGCATCATAATCATTCTATACACGGTTGTTGGGAAAGGAGGATAGTATAGTATAGTATACAAATCGAAGGGTATTATCTATACAACACTAGTTATGAACGGCAGAAGATCCACATTATGATGGTGTTTTTATACAACGTGGTTAATGTTCGGTATAAGATAGACGATAGGAACGAACAGCAATGGCGGTGCGGCATTATAATATCGGTCAATGACTTAAAAACTAAACATTACTACTTATTAATTGTATACTACTAGCCTCGGCATATAGAGCGCTAGCCAATCGTATCAATACTCCCTGCTTACTTATCACACCATCCAAGTTACAATCCCCACAACTAAACTTAACATCAATCCGTATCCAACACCTCTTCCTATATTACCAGCATCATTTGTCTCAATCCGTATCCTATCCAACTCACTCACACCCTGTATACCATACCCATTATACCAACCAGTACCATGCCATGACTTCTTACCACTCTTTCCTTGGCCTTGACTTTTACTTGATTTAGAACTTTTAGATGACTTACTACCTTTACCACATCCCGACTTGCCAGATTTACCAGAAGAAGTGAATAACCATCCACTACCGCTCCATCCATTATCACATGGCTTTGGTTTGGAACCACTACTGCTGCCACCGTGCCAACTAGGTGGTGAGGGAGATGAGCCGGGCTTGGCAGCTACTCCCCATCCATAATAATCCGGTGTTGGATTAGATGGTGGCGAGGACGGCGGTGGTGGGACGTCATTATCTGGTAATTGTGAAGTTGTAATTGGCGGCGGAGTAACAATAGGCTTTAATGTAGTAGGCCTCAAAGTTGGATTACTCGTAATTCGAATCTCAGGACAACAAGTGGGTATAGCACCCTCCATACTTATACATTGTGCACTACCTTCTAATACATTCGATGCATCAATTAATAAATCTGCACAGACTTTAGAACCAGAACCAACGGGTGTTGATGATGGTACTGTTAATCCTGTGGAACATACTGAACATGAGCCGTCACTGGGTGTTGTTGGCGGTGTCAATAGCGGGGGTGGTGGTGCCATTACCGGACTACTCGTCATTACTACATTTCCACCACCACCAGTAACATTCTCTTCTTCAGTTTCAGTACTACTACTAATTTCTAAACTAACCTGACGTTTCTCTTGTATAATAGTACTAATACCTTCTGAATCTTTTAATTGAAATACAACACACATATTTAATGTATCACCATTGATTGTACTTTGATCAATTGTATATAATAATGTCACTTTGTCATAAACTCCCCTAACGCCCATTCCGTTAGGAATTACCATTGGTGTACTAGTTTCAATATCAATATTTGAATTTATTGGTGTAGTACAATCTGGTTCATATAAGTTGGCATTGAATTGACGATTGGTACCAATTTCATAATTCATTACTAACATTATATCATTGCCGTTAGTATTGCTAATTTCTGATGTCAAGTCGATAAAGTTAATCTCTGCTGGGCCTACTGTCGTTTGATCAATTGTGTCGGTTGTGTCATTGTCATTGTTATTATCACTACTCAGCGTAGGAAAAGGCGTAGCAGGTGGTCTCGTATTAACCACTTTCACAACTGTAGGACTATTAGTCGGACTAACACTCATCTTATCCTTTGCGGCAGTTGGGAATGGCGTTCCCTCTGAAGTCTGCAATACAAAAACAAATGACGTTCCCTCACTACTACTATTACTCTCTTGTTCACTGATTAATAATTTGTACTCAGTATTGGCCACACCAATAAAGGTATGTAAACTGTTAAATTGTGATACACACGCCAAGTTACTAACATCACTACCATTACTATCAGTGCATGTACCTGAATAGATTCGTATACCTAAATTCAAACCAGAATTGACATATGTTTTGTATAGGCCGCTAATTGATGGTATGAAAGTGTACCATACTCCTTGCGTATTAGCTTCTGCGCCGCACGAGGGTGTATTAAAATCTGACGTACTACCGACGGTAGTGGATTGTGTGGCATAGGGTAATGTTGATATTATTGATGCCATTGAACAATTATCATTTGCTGGTGGTCTTTGTTGATCTTGTTGTCTGATTGTTTGGCGGAGAGACGATGAGCTATCGTCGTGAAGTTGAAAGATTCGATGACGATTTATATTTAATAATGATTTCATATCAATTGACTGTTGTTGTTGAGATTTTGATTTTGGACTGTGATTATTATTAGCATTGTTATTGTTATTAGAGTGGTGTTTTGATGAGTGATGATGATGAGATGATGATGATGAGCTACCGCTGCTAAATAAATGATCTTCAAATGTATTGGGCTGAAGGTATGTCGAAGCATGGACTTCAATTAAATCTTTTTTAGTAGCAGTAGTTGCATGTGGAGTTAATTCACCAGGATTGTGTCGAGTTCTATATCCATAGCCGAGAGGCTCGTGATGATGAGAAGCAGTCTGTTGTTGTTTGTGAGTTGTAGAGGAGGAGGCCACCGCTACAGCGGCCGTCGTAGCGAGAGTATAGACCAGCATACTAGATAACGGCCTCTTCATTGCTATACACTTATTGATTTATGACGGTTTGGCTTTGTCTATCAACAAATTTGGCCACAGCTATTCTCTTTTGTTGGTGGTACTAATAAGCTTTGATAGTTAGCGGGAGATGGCTGCGAAAAGTACAAGATTCCGATTGCGCGAAATGATGGTCAAATATATTACAGATGGAATAAAATAGAGAAACACACGGTCAAATGTACTCAAAAAGACTTCAAATATCAGATGCTTTCTTTTCACCCAAGTATAGGATACCAAAAAGATACCACGGATTGCAAAAAAATGACAAATCCGATGTAAATCTCCCCCCTCTTGACGATGAGTTGAGAATCTCCACATCATCTCCACAAGCCATTGATACTACTCAAGATGTCAGAGTTGTTGATTAATATAGACTATACTGAAATATACGAATAGTTGTTATAATTAACAATGCAGCCCTACATAACAACCACCGCTGCAATACTTTTATCAATATTACTATCATCATCAATCGTCAATGCAACAAACACAGAGTTACAATATGATGATAATCAACAGCCCAACCCCGTAACTAACAACAATAAGTTGTCAACCAACAGCCATCGTAGGTCTCTAGAAGTTATAATAGACGATACAAGTCAAGATGTCATTATACCAAATCCACAATATGGCCGTCGTCATAACCAACACCAACAACAACAACGACGGACACTACAAAGTCATAAGCATCATACACTCCATTCATTCGATGATGGTCAATATTCACATCCTTCACTTGACCTCAACCTAGACGTGGAGGGGAAAGAGCTAGGTCCGAATGGATGGCCGAGTAATAGTCACAAAGAGGCAACTAATCATAAACATCATAATCATAATGAGAAGAATGAAGTGCATCATGAACATTTAGTTATTCATAATCATGGTACTAAGCAAGAGGAGACACGTCGACACCTTAATGCT